>CERP01012677.1_pt1 | contig 14096 bp, 21 predicted proteins | sample 530801 | NCBI WGS metagenome assembly CERP01 (sample SAMEA2620991, study PRJEB7988) | marine metagenome | biome: marine biome (ENVO:00000447); feature: surface water layer (ENVO:00002042); material: "saline water (ENVO:00002010), including plankton (ENVO:xxxxxxxx)" | depth 5 m | reverse complement strand
TGCATACCTGATGTGTTGTCTTCCTTCTCATAATCAGCTAGTTTAGACCAATCAATTTTGTCTGGCATACACGATAGTAACATATTGTAATCACTCTTGCCAACCTCTTGGTAGGGTGCTTGCTGATAGGTATGATCTGAGTGTGGTAAGAAAGACACACCTGACATCTCATCGAAGTGTTTGTAAACGAATGCACCTACTTCAAACCATTCTTCATTACGTACAGTGCAGGTGATGCTTGGTTTATGTTCACAGTAGTGACGTTGATACATCAACCACGTTTGTAATTGCTCAATAGCTGATAGATCATTACGTGTTACAGACTTGTTAGGTGACTGAACAGGGAAGCTAAACACTGTAGTAGCATCAGGCTTCATTACATCAGGCTGGCTAGGTACACCTTGGTCTTTCATGAACTGCGTGAGTGGGTCTTTATTGTCACCACGCACAGTACGAATATAATAAGGTGAGTGACGAGCATGGATACCACTAGCAGAATCAACGAGTTGGGAGACAGTGCCACTAGGCTTGACGCAAGTGATAGCAGTAGCAGCAGGGATATTAAGCCGTTCAGCCCACTCAGCATTAGTGTCAACAGCAAGTTTTCGTAATGTTTCAAGAAGCTTCTCCAATTTTGTGTTGTGAATAGTCATTAATGGGTTATCCATTATCCCTGTGAGTGACACACCCAACAGACGTTCTTCTTCTGTATTGTCAGTCCACATTTTTCGCAAGTAAGGGAACTTTGTGTAGGTGCTTTGGATCGTCCCAAGTATCGTGGCGAGTCTGACCTTTCGAGCCAACTCTGCAACCGTGTCAGTGGCCCGTACCACAACCTCTGTAAGATTGCAGAACTGATTTGGGCGTAAAATAATTTCACTGCAAGGATTCGTACCGAACTCATAGTCAGGATTACGCCTACCATATTTCTCAGCTTGTTTCTTACTTGCTTGACGATTAAAAATACCACGTTCACCACTCCCTGATTCTACTAGTGACATCCACTCTCTCATAAAAGAGATGGAGTCTGGCTTCTCTGTATAACTAACAGAGTTATTAGCTAAGGCACGGTGAGGATCGTTGTCCCACCAAGCCCCTGACTTAGCATGGCGCATCCGATCATCAGATAAGTTACTTAAAGAAATCATTGCACTACGGCGTACACCACCTACTACAACTACCTCACCGATCTTACACATAAGATCATGGCATTCAATAGAGGAAAGCTTACGTCCCTGTGCATTCTTAAATATTGCAGCAGCAAAGTTAAACAAATCAATTAAAGGAGCAGGACCACTAGCTCTACCACCAAATGTTTTTAGTCTTGCACCTGCAGGTCTAACTCGTGTAACATCCCACTTAGGAATCTCACCAGCCCATAGGAGTGCAAGCACTTGACGGAACCCCTTAGCCCAACCTTCCTTACTATCCTTGATGACGATAGTAGTTTCACTCTCGAACAACTCAGGCACATCTGGAAGCTTAGTGATGAACTGCCTCTCTACACTAAAGCCTACACCAGTGCCACACAAGAGGATGAACATGGCTTCATCGAAAGCTTTAGGGTCATCTACGGGTAGGTAGCTACAGTTGTAACCTGCTGTGTTGTCTCGTTCAAAGGCTGGGCCTGAGGTCATCATGGCCCTCATGCTTGGCATTACTTCTAGGCTAAGGATAGCATCCCTAATCTCATCTCGTATTGTAGGTGTAGTCCACTTCTCAACGATACCAGTGATGTATCGGTCAACTGTTTCTGACCATGACTCCCGGCGTCCATCTTCTTCAAGCCAACGTGCATACCGTGAAGTATGTATGAATGCTTGGTAGTCTGTTGGTAAACAGTTGTTCATCGTTTATCACCGTTCCCTTTTAGTGTACCTCTTGACTTACGATCTAGTAGTTTCTCTAGGTTAGACATAGCTAGGTCAGCCATGCTGACATTTAAATCCCTAGACATTGCAGCTATATACCAAAGACAATCACCTAACTCTTGCTTAACCCCTTCTTTGTCGAACTCACCATCTCTCATCATCTTCTTTACTTTGTTTGCTACCTCACCTGCCTCACCTGCAAGGCCAAGTGCAGGATAAAGTACCGCATGTTTGGTTGAATAAATAGCAGTTCTTTCTGCAGCCTTTTGGTAAGAGTTTAAGTCCAAAGGCTTACTCTTCCATTGCTCTTGCCAATACCCAAAAGCCTCTAGGTCAGTTTCATTTATCATACTTTGATACCTCACATTCTGTTACAGTCACATCATCTATGTCATACATAGCATTATCGACAAGCTCTTTAATTAAAGGAGACTGATCGTCGGTATCAATCTCTAAAAAATTTGCATCCTTATCTACAAGTAATTTCATATACACTTCATACTCCATAGTGAAAGCCTCTAGTTATACTCAGGGTAACCCTTTTGTCAATGACCATCTTCTGTGTCACCCTCTATTTTAATCGGATCAATACTTGTTTTAAAGTGTGTCACCATTTCATAGGCAGAATTAAAGTCATTAAAGAAAAGTTCTATGTGTTCTACCTTACCATCTATCTCTACCTTACAGAGATTAAAGTGTAAGTCCTCAGGTAGAGGAAGAGGAAAGTCAGGCATCATATCTTTTGCAGAGTATGGCCCCTCAATTACATCCCATATCTTCATAGACTTATCCTTAAAGTCATTTGTTAGTAACATTGTCTTTACCCTTCAAGAGTTTAAGCAGTAGTGGTAACTCCATCACCACCAACCAAGGCTGTCTGTCTGATCTATAGAAGACAACAGGATCATCCTTCGTGTGGTTAGTAGCTTGCTTCATCCATTCATAGACTGTTTTAAGTCCTGTCTTCCTACGTTTAACCTCTATTGAAAGGGGTATTAGTTTTCTTGCAGCAGGTGACAACTGAACATCAGCCCCACTGTCACCCATAACAGTACTCTTAATGTCATCAGGCTCCAGTGTAGTGAAGGACTCAAGTAATGCATCCCTTATTTCTTGTTGCCCAAGTCTTCCTTTCTGTTTGCCCTGCCTACTCAATCTATTAACTCCTGAACTTTGGGGGGATTAACAACGTCAATGAGATACTCTTTACCTGTTGAGTACTGGAATACTCTGGCCTCAGGCCAACATATTTTTCTGTACTCACAACCTGCACAAGCAAAAGAAAGCTTTGTATTTTTAGAACTAGCAGACTGAGGTATAGGAGCAAGACGATCTTTAGGTATCTTACCTGAGACAATCTTCTTTACCTGTGTTATCTCCTCTTCTTTGTTTTCTATTTCATTACTGAAATCATATACATCTAAACACAGATTGAATGTGTCCTTCTGTACGACAAGAAAAGCACCACGTTTTTTATCTGTAACAAGTGGATCATCCTTAGCTGCATATACATAGGAACTTAGCTGACTGATGTAACCATAAGGATCATCATCTCTCAGGGAATGCTTCATAAACTTTTGCATACCCCAACGTGAGGCAGACTTCACATCTATTGTAACCCCGTCTATGACCGCATCTCTGTGTCCCTTGATGCCTGCTGCAGACAACCTGTCTTGCTCACCCTGAACGTCATGCCCTGCGGCCCTAGCTAATGCTAAGATAAGATACTCTAACAAATCCCCGTAAAAGAAAAGACCTAGTAGTTGAGCCTTTAATGGTGCAGCTTCTTCTGTTTTATTTATTCTGTACCAAGTCTTTCTTTTACAGGGGGAACCAACAGAGGATAAACTTAGATACCCTCTGGGTTTTTGAGGTTCCTTAAACCTAGACTCTGCTGCTGCAGAGATGTTAGTTGCAAGATATTCTGTGATAGTCTCGTCCCACCCACCCTTACCTTCGATGACCGCATAGATATCTTTTACTAGTGTTTCAATTTTAGGCATGTAACTCTCCTATCTTAAAATGGAATTTCATCTGAGACTGATTCTTTATTTAACGGTGGTGCAGCAGAGGGTGGCATAGCAGAACCTAAGTTCTTAGTGAACTCATCCACTCCCATAGGCTCACCGTAAGACACATGCTTTAATACTTTGATACGATCTAGCCGTGTACTAACTACATCATACTTAGGACTTGCATAGATATCCAACTCAACCAGAACCTCTGAACCGTTACCGATCATACCATCAGTAGCTAAGTCCCAATGAGAACCATCCAACCTAAACACTGCAGGTGCTCCTGAGTTAAAGTCCTTGTCTGTTTTGAACTTACGATTGAAAGTGAACAAACGTCCTGCACCATCAGGGTTTTCTTTACCCTTACTCATGCAGCCAGAGTCTAATACTTTCTTAGTCTGTGCATCATCAAGAAGCACAGTAATAGTGCAACGTCCATCAGTATCTACCCACTGATTCTTGTAGCCAGTAAGGTCACGGTTCTGTTCAAAGACCTTAGCCCAACTTGCGATGCCTTGTACTGTAATTTTTGCCATGTGAATGACTCCTATATGTTTGAGAATTTAAGTGTAGCATGTATTAAAAAGAACATGCAAGAACTTTTTAATGTATTTCAGAATATTTATTTCCGAACTGTACATCAATACCTAACTCAACGTTAAGGTCTAACTCATTGTTAAGTCTACCTATTGCTGCAACTAATGCAGACTTGTGTTGTTCTTCTTCTCCTTTTTTAATACAGTTAATTGATTCGTCGTGGAACTGACCGACAATATTAGGACGGATACTCAAGTACCCTGCCAACCATCTGTCAAAGCAGTAAGCACCAGTGCTTTGGTTAAGGGTAGAGAAGACATCCTTCTCATACCGTAGGGTATGCCAGTACGTACTGACTGGATTTTGTACCCACATCTGCCCATTGATCCTCTTTATCTTACGTAAGTTATCGTCAGAGAACTGAGCTACTGCCCAGTTTCTTTCCCAGTATGCATCTAACAAAGCCTTTGACTCACCCTCAGACATGCCTGTCTCTCGTGATAGTTTAGCTGCACCGATACCGTAAGTGGCAGAATAGTTTACCACTTTGAAATTTTTACGTAACGTCTTCAGGCTGGTGATACCAGAGTTATGTTTGTCTATGTCCTCCTGTGTTACAGCACCTGCATGTTTAGCCAAGTCAAGGTGTGGATCAAACCCATCCAGTGACATCTCTGCCACGTACTCAGGGTCATATGGTTTCATGTAGTGTCTCTTGGTTGTGTCTTCAAGGGATGTCATGTCAGCCCCACAAAGCACCTCATCTTCACCAGCAATCAAACAACTACGTACCTCTTTGCCCCAAGCTTTATCAACACCCGGAAGATTAACAAGAGGTTTCTTGTGCTTGAACCTAAGGGTATTAGTAAGACCATCAATACCTGCATGAACTACACCATCTCTCTCGCAAGAGATGAAGCCCTCAAAGATACCAAGCCTGTGTTGTATCACAGTCAACCCATCAAGCACCTCTACTGATGGCTCAGTATCAATAAGAAGTTTGACTGAGTTAGTAAGCTCACCATTCTTTCTTACCTGTGGTATCTTCCTGTCGGAACCTTTCTCTTTGTCCTTTACATACTTGTAGGTACAGGGCTTCCAACCCAATGAGCTTAACCAATCCTTCACCTGATCAGATGAGTTAGGGTTAGGTGGCTCAACCTTACTGAGTACCTCAACTTCACCGACATAGTACGAGGGTAGTCCCTGTTCATGACACACAGCTACCCAATCTTTACCTTGCTTAGATAGTGTACCATCCTTCTTATACATTGCCTTAGGTGCTGTCTTCTTTTTAAAGATAGAACGCATTGGCATTACTTGTTTAAGGTCTTCTACTTTACTGTCTTGTTCTTGACGTAGTTTAGTAATGCAATCTTCTGCTAACTTTTTATCTAACTTCCAACCAGATTTCTCTGCCATGTATGCACACCGCATCTTGAAGCTGAGATATTGTAGGAACTTATCAAGATGTTTGTTGTCCTTGTACACTAACATAAACCTTTGGATAAGGTTCTTCCAAAGCTTACAGTTAATCTTAACATCCTCTTCACAACGATGCTTATACTCTTCAAGGGATAGGTTTACCCAATCAGTTATAGGTGGCTTAGGTATACCAAAGTCTACACCAAATGATTCTAACCCATGCTTAGGTCTTTCAGTATTCATTACCCAAGACATAGGCAGTGTATCATAAAGCTTTGCTTGAACCTTGATACCCAGTATTTTTTCTACCACCGGGATGTCGTACCTAATTATGTTGTGGCCTATCAACACCTTTTGTGTACGAAAAAAGTCTCTGATCACATCATAGTTATGTAAGGTAAAGACCTCACTACCATCAAGAGTAAATGAGAGACAGTGAATCTTTGTTACATCCTCAATTAGACCATCTGTTTCGATATCAAATATCATTAAGCAACCTGACTTTCTTCTGTGAACAATTCCTCTCTCAAGATTGTAGTTACAGGATCATAGTACACTGATCCAGCCCTACCTAGCTTGGCGAAGGGTCTGTTCTTATCTACGATAAAGGTAGTGGTGTTCTGTTCTACCTCATCCTCACTCTCTGCATTACGTTCTATCTTAATACAGATGATAGCTTCTTCTTCAAGAGAAGCAGCATACTTAGTACGTCCATCATCATTGACCTGTGAGATAAAGACAACACCAATGTTTAACTCCTTAGCTAACTGAGCCATACGGGAGCCTAGTGTAGTCAGTGTACTGGTAGCACCATCAACACCTGAGCTAGACAAGTAAGCTAGACGTTGAACATGGTCTATAAAGATGTACCCTGCACCATAGACAGTAGCCGACAGCCTTACATAGTCGAGCAGCTTGAGTGGATCATCGTGTGACATCATCTCAAAGACGATTGTCTTCTCACCGTTGGTAGCTAACTTAGCTGCCTCAATAACATTCTGTTCTGATACGTTATTGTTTGCTGCATCCTCCTTAGTCCTGACGTTCACACCTAGATGGTAGGTTGCCATTGCCCTGTAGGTAGTGGACTTCATCTCTTCCATGTGAAGCATAGCTACAGCAGTCTCACCATTAGATAGTAAGCCTGTCTCAAAGTAACGGATGACCTCTGTCTTACCTGTACCCCTTGGTGCTTTGATAAAGGTTAGTCCACCCTTAACCATACCACGTATCTTACTGTCCAAACCTGTGTGACCTGTTTGTACATACTCATAAGGATTCTCATTCTTAATTGCCTGTTCAACAGCCTCATCAGAACAGAAGAAGTTTTCAGGTGAGTACCGTTGTGGACTTCTTGCTGACCACATCAGGCTGTTAGCCTTACCCTTCTCAAGAAACTCGTTAGCATCCTTGTGCTCGTTCATTGGTACAAAGTAAAACTTCTCAGGGAAAGCCTGATACAATTTGTCAGCAGCACTACGTCCCGGTGCATCAAGTTCACCAGCATATACAACCTCTTTAAAAGAAGAGAGGTATTTATGATTATGTTCTATGAACTTCTTACCTATAGAAGAAGAAGGTAAAGACTTAACAGGGAATGTCTTACCAAGTATCTGATATAGGGAAGCTGCATCAAACTCACCTTCAGTGATGTAGATACGTGAGCTAGAGCCAGCATTAAAGTCAGGACCAAACAGGTGGTTCATACCTACACCTTTGTCTTTGATCCAAGACTTAGACTTATCGTGACACATACGGTACTTGATAGTATGAGGATACTTGTATGCATACCGTACATCCTCACCGTTAGAGCCTGTCTGTATTTGTATGCCATACATCTTACATACATCAGGGTCTATGCTTCTGATGCCAGTATACTTGACACCAGTAACAGGTATAGATGCAGGTTGTCTACGATCTTGTAATGGGTAAGATGTCTTAGCCCAATCAAAAGTCTGTGGCATATCCTTCATTGGGTAAGCCTTGTGGCAGGAGTGACAATGGCCGAAGCCATCATCATTCCAATTGAATGCATCTGATGATGCACAGTCTTCATATGGACATGCACTGTGTGGATTGTCTGCCATACATAATCTCCTTTAATGTTTCTTTTTAATCAGCACGTAAGTTAGGGAATGATCTATGTAACTTATAGTACAGCTGAGTTACAGAAACGAATGTTGAGTGGTAACAGTCACCCTCCATGTCACGAAGTTCTTCGGCGTAATTATCTAATATCTTGTACACATGAGAGATTGTATGTTGTTGGTCTGGTGTAAGCTTAGTAAATGCCTCACGCATTGGCATTTCTTTTTCTTCACGTTCCGTTTTAAACTTGTCGGCACGTGCTTGCTCTTCTTCATTTGGAATATATGGCATTGTCATTTCCTTTTTCATTGGGGGTTAGTTTTGGTATAGCATCTTGTAGTAGTTGATCATACTTGTCGAACAGTTGCTCAAACTTCCATTGGTATAGTTGTTGCATACCTATCAGAGCATTCATCATCTCATCAGGTGTAGGCTCATGATCACCATCACCTATCTGCTTGAACACTACCTCAAGGTCCTTGCATACTGACCAGCAGTCCAGTATCATAGGTTCTAGTTTATAAAAGTCACTCATTTGTCCATGTCCTCTATTGTTAATATTTTATTAAAGACTCTACTGATACTGGAAATAGTTTGATTAGCTCACTTCTTATGTAGTCTGCTACCAGCCTTGTCTCGTATTGTGTGTCATCTTTACACCTAAGATGACACATATCTATGAAGGCGTCAAGTGACCCTGACCAATACCATTCTGTCATGGTGCTTTGAGGCAACACCATACGTGCTTGCTCTGGGCATACACCAAGGTACAAAAGGTCTTTATAACATTCCATAGCATGATACTCAAAGCTAGGCAGTGCATCATAATCTACATCAACAACACCAGAACTACCTTGCTTTTTATCCAAAGCTCTGCCCCTCCAATCTTTAGGTACATAAAACTCAGGGTCATCATCCACATACCTACGGCTGATCTCATTCCATCGTAGAAACTTATGTTTGACTAGCTGTCGTGCCACAAAGATAGGTGCCTTGACGTGGAAGCTGGCAAAGCAATGACCAAAAGGTGACATGTGTTTATGTTTAGCCAGATACCTAATCAATCTTTTGTCTGTATCATGTAGTACAGGACACATGACACCACCACTTATACCTGTATAACCTAAAGCCTCTCTCTTTTTACCAAAGGATACCCTTGCTGCATTAACTACAGACAGGTCATCACCCATGTGATCTATTAAGGTTACTTCAATCATTTATATCTCCTTCACTGTGTTGTCTTCTCCTATCTAATGCTGACTTAGCAGAGGAGTAAGTATGTTTCTGATATGGGTTAAGAGATGAAACATTCTGATGCCCTGTCACTGACATGATTTGTAAGTGATCAACTCCTGCATCTATCATCTCTACTATACCACTCTTTCTTAGGTTACCCACTACAAGCTCTGTAGGTAAGGCTGCAAGAGCCTTAACCTCATTGGCATGTAGGGATATCTGAACCCTACTGAGTGGCCTGTAGCCACCGTTAGATGGGTTAGCAAAGGGTATAACATACTCTTGAAAATCCCAATCAGTTTTCTGCTGTTGCAGTAGGTGCATGATGTGTTCTGATATAGGTAACTCAACTGTTGCACCCCGTTTAGTTTGAGTAATTGTAGCTCGTGCCTTGTCAAAGTCAATAGCCCCCCACTTGAGTAACCTAATATCATTAGGTCTTTGCGCCCACTCATAGCAAAGTGTTACGACTAAGCCAATGCTTCTGTGCTTGTAGTCAGCAAAGGCTACGTCAAGAAAGGCAAGCACTTGTTTGTGTGTCCACACAGTTGACACAGGTTTGTGTGTCTTTTTTATTACAGTAGTAACAGGGTTAAACTTAATCATATCAATAGAGATACAGAAGTTAAACAACAAAGATAGTATCCTACTACATTGATTAGCTTTAGATATACTAACTTCATTAGACCAGTACTGATATGCGGTATCACAATGCTTGCATGTTACATCCTTTATTTTAATACTACCAAGTTTCTTACCCTGTATAGGGGTAGCAGAAATAGCAGACATGGTAGAGTCATAGTTCTTTTGTGAAGAGTAAGCTAAGGTTCTGAAATGATTGGTAGTTGTATAGTACTTGTAGACTTGAGTGAGGGTAGAGTTAGGGCCGATGTTACCTGCTGATAGCTCACCTCTACGAAAGGCTTCTACCTTCTCTATCAATCTAGGTATCTCATACCTTGCAACCCTTCCATCACGAAAGGTTTGACTACGTACTACGCCAGCTTTTCTTGCATCTACTGGTGCTACAAACCTCCAGCCTGTACCCCAACTAAACTTCATTGCCCTAGTATATTTATACAACTGCCTACCTCCCTCCAAAAGATGAGCCTTCAGATTTAAACTTCAATACCTCACCTAAAACCTCTAAGTTAGAGGCTGACTGTACAACCTCATAGATAATAATCTTATCGTCTTTAGAGGATACTTTATTCGCAAAGTCTACAGCATCTGATAAAATATCAGACACTGTAGTTGCTACTACCTCCCCCTCTTGTGTAACGTTAGTAAGATACATTACTCTTTACCTCCTTGTATCAATATAAGTTTAGGTCTAGGTGGATCGTTACCACCTAGAATATATTCTTTCACCCTTGCATACTTATCAGGATCATAATCTCTGAGGTGTATCATAGGTTGCTCATCTTTGATGTCGAAGGTCATGTCAGGTATTGCAATGGCAAGCATGTCAGCTATGTTTGATGCACCTTCTATAGTAGAGCACCTCATTACAAGGCACTCATCTATCTCATCAACGTAAGACTCTACTATATAGTAATCTTTCTTACCCTGCAAAGTGCTGAAGCTTTCTCTTAGAGTATCCATGCTCTAAGTATAAGCTACGTCTACCATAGTGATAGCCTACCATACTATCACCACTGCTTATACCTCGACGTTTCTTACTGTTACGTTCACGGTACAATCCTTTACGTCCAAGGACATTAAACCTAAAGCCTTTAGTACCATCGTTCAAAGGTTTAGTTGCTACTATTAAGAATATATTACGCATATTCATTTCCTTATGCTGCTAGTAGTTGAAATTGATTATCGTTTACCCACTTACTTACTTCCTGTTCCCTTCCAAACATACTGATAGCTTGGGTATCCTTACCAGTATTCTTTAAGTTAAAGCCATTGCGATCATCAGCATAGCTGGCATAGTTAGTGAAGGCAGAGTACAAGGCCCACTTATTCTTACCTCGTTTCTGTGCCTCTACTTCATAGAGTTCATTCATTCTCTTAGCCTTACGTTCTGATGGTATCAGCTTTTCAAGGAATGCTTCTACATCTACAAGAGCAAGCTGTGTGTCTGCCCACTTCTGTAGTGTAGTGCCAAAGCCATAGAAGCTGTTACGTGATTGATTAAGTTCATCAATGAATGAAGCTAATGAGAAGTTGGCTGTGTTCTTACGCCGTATCTTATCGTACTCACCAGAGATCATACCATTGGTACAGAAGGCATCAATGGCCCCAAAGAATGCTTGGTTACTACATGACCCATCAATACCATGAAGGCTGATGATACGGTTCTTTACCTCTGACTGAAACTTGTCAGTATGTATTGTTGTACAGACGTTAGGCAGTGTGATGTCTAGCATAGCCCAAGCATTGTTACGTGCTGTACTGAAGTGATACTTTGCATCATGTAGTTCATGCTCACCTAACTCATTGAGTGCAGTGTCCACTACGTTCTCAAAGAAATCCTTGTGTGATGCACACTTGAAACCTGACCCCACAATACCAAGGTACTCACCTGTTGCTGCATTAATTACGTACTTCTTATCTTTGAATTTAGTAGGCTCAAACTCTACGTCAAAGTCTAAGAACTGTGGTACTAGTGTGTTTGTCATATCTAAAGGCATATCGTTTCCTCATTGGTTAGTGATCTCGGATTTTCCGTGATCGTTTCAGTGTTCAGAAAGATGTACTATTGCAGTACGGTTAATAGTTTTTTGTGCAAAGCACCCTGCCTTACAATCTAAGCAGTGGCCCTTCAAACCCTTGTGAGTTTTAGGACACTTGAACATTCTTTTCCCATAGATCGGATCAGTTGTCAAGTCATCATCACCATAGAACATAATGTTCCAATCAGAATCAATTAACATCTTCCACTCATCATCTGTATTAGATGGGTCAAAGGATGCATTGATAGCACAGTTAGGTAAAGGCATTAGTTCTTTTTCTATTAAAGCTTTTAACCGTGCATCACGCCAAGCTCTAGTAGGTATCCACCACATAATGTCTGAGTTAAGTAAGCACATAGTCTTAACACGGTACACATCTACAGATGTCTTGAATGCTTCACCTCTTGTCATGTGTCTAACACGACTAGTATCGTACCTTTTACGACTAAAGAACTTGGTGAAGTCAGAGTTGTGACGGTTAAGTTTCTTCCAGATAGTCTCACACCTATCATCACGGTCAGCCATCTTGGGGTATATCTTATATAACTTTACGTTATAACATGTTTCATCACAGTAATCAGTACGATGATCACAAGAACCTTCATGGTTCTTAGTATCGTTTATTGGTCTGTCTGTTGCTGCCATACCTATGTCTTCACAGTATCTGAACAAGTCATTAAGTTCTGCTGTTGTAACAGTCATCTTGTCCTCCGTTAATTGATCTCGGAAATTCCGTGATCGGTTTCGTTTGGAAGTCTGCAAATATTAATACAGGGTTTGTTATCATTGTCAATAGTGAGGTAAGCAATCTCAGCTTGATGTACTGCATCACCTGTATCACATGAGACAAAAGTACCAGCCATATAAGGGTTGTACTTAACCCTTTCCTTAGGAAGAAACGGTTCACAAAACTCATAGTTAAGATCAGTTTCTACAGTCCACATGCTATTAGTACGAACAAAAGCATGTACATTTTTAACCTTATCTCTAAGTACCTTAGCTCTACCTGCTGGTTGTACTATAAACTTAGGGTAAGTTACTGTTACAGCAGTAGCATGTTCAATAACTTTACCTTTATTTCTAATACTAAATACTTTCTTATGTAAGTTAAAGTATATTTCAATACTCATCTTGTCCTCCATATTCGTTATAAACTTGAGAGTATACTGAACAAAACATATAAGTTTTGTCATCTATAGTCCAATCATATTCACCATCTACAGACAAAGAAATCTCACGGTGTCCAAGTTCTTCTGAGTAGAACTCAATCCTATCATGGAACACCTCAACATGTTTTGCCTCAATAACTTTGTGATCTTTAGCTTTACCATCATCAAGAAGTTCATTCCTTAAATGTATAAAGACATTAGTCATTTTTATTGACCTCCATTAGTTGATCTCGGAAATTCCGTGATCGGTTTCTGTTTAACTTGGTTTATAATTGGTACATCAACCTTTGAGTTTGTCAACCCCCTGTTAAGTTCCAATAGCTGTCGATGGTATCGACTCTTCCATACCTTATCAGAACGAACAGCATGTCTATCCCTCTTACTTATACCTAGTACCATACCTATTCCTCTTCAAAGTAAAGTTTATATTCATGGATAACCTTGCCATTGTCTTCTATGACAATAACATTATCAGGTAACGTACTAAGTCCTGTATCAAGAATAGAATCTATTAATTCTTTCTTAGAATTGTATGTTGTAATATCTTGGGTATCATTGGGATCAACAGCATTATAGATAGCTATGTGCATATCGTACACTCCTTGTTTTGAGCAGGGGTCTAACCCCCCACATTATGTAACGAAAAAAAAAAATAAACTCTGAAAGAGTTTGTATTCATGGAAACTCCATGATTAGAATGCTCTCATAGAAAGCACTCAGATCATAAAGCTACTACTAGTAGTAGAAGGCTAACAACTAAAACAAGTTTTAGTGACCATGCAAAGAACAAGATTACATCTTCCATTTTAAATCTCCGATTTAAGTTGATCACGGAATTTCCGAGAACGGTTAAAAGGTTCCCCGAAGGGAACCTCTGAGGTTTACTTATAGAGCTTTGCAAGCTCTTTAGCAAAGTCGGACCGTTTGAATCCCTTCTCTTCGAGAAGCTTGTAAACCATTCCAGCAAGCTCTGCTTCGTCCTTAGGCTGGACTACTACGAAAGGTGAAACCTTTTCAACCTCAGCTTCTTTAGAAGCTCCGTCAGCCTTCAGCTTTCCTTTGGAAGTATTG
>CERP01000994.1_pt1 | contig 14149 bp, 17 predicted proteins | sample 530801 | NCBI WGS metagenome assembly CERP01 (sample SAMEA2620991, study PRJEB7988) | marine metagenome | biome: marine biome (ENVO:00000447); feature: surface water layer (ENVO:00002042); material: "saline water (ENVO:00002010), including plankton (ENVO:xxxxxxxx)" | depth 5 m | reverse complement strand
TCGGCTCGCGCTTCGCGCTCGCCCAAGCAAGCAACCGCTCACTCTCTCTAAGTCAAGGTGGAAGTTTCGTAATAGAAAAACTACCTTTACTTAGAATAAAAGAGAGTGAGCGGTTGCTTGCTTGTCTGTTCTATCTAGATATATGCACGGCTTCCTGGGCTGGAAGAGAAGGGAGATTTGCTTGCTTGTCTGTTCTATCTTGGTTGAAAGGAGGGCCTACCGGGATGGAGATCCTGCTGGCATAAAAAAAGGGGTAGATAATCTTTTGACTATCTACCCCTGGGGGAGAAGTTATTTTTGTTTCATAGGCATGTCTCCTTGACCGTCACAATTGTCACAAGTCATCTTGTATAAATCCACATGAGGTTCGCCAACGAGGAAGGTGTAACCCTTCCCCTTGCACTTCGGACAAATATTAAAGTTGTTCATTAAAACATTTGATAAGAACTAACTTACCAAGGATTCCGTATTTTAGTACGTCGTCCATTTCTTTATCTGCAATTAATACTTCAATCAATGCATTAGCTTCGTGATGATTTAACATTAGTTCAACACCTCTGAGTTTTGAATCTGAATGACTCCATGCTCAGCTTCATGATCCTCTAAGAAAGGTGTATCCTCTACTATAGAACCATTAGCCACACATACTATGCCGTTAATTATTAGACTAGAGCAGTTAGGCTCAATCGCCTTGGCTACTACTTGCCCATTATTGTTCAACATATTTATTTTTAACTTCATTTTTATTTCTCCTATGATTATTAATGAATACATACATAGTATACAAACACCTATAAGATGTATATATCTATAGGCACATATATCCCATACTGTCAACTACTTTCGCGCGCCTCGCTTCGCTCGGCGTCCGTCCGTCTTGGCTCGCTTCGCTCGCCCTTCGCTCGTAAGGGGGGATAGGGGTCATAGCTTGAATGATATAGAATGAAAGTAATAGAATGAAAGTAATGACAAATACCTAAAAGACCTGGGTTACTATTTGCATTACATTGAATCTATTACATTGAATCTATATCAATGAAACTATGACCCCTATCCCCCCTTACGAGCGAAGCGAGTGAGTTTCTATATAAAGAAGAAAACAGATAGGGAGAGAGATATCAGAAAAGTTGACAAAAATATTTTGAAAATACAATATGTAAAAAGTCAAAATGGATTTACGTATTAAATTTTTAAAATTTTCAAAATATTTCGCATGAAAACTTGTGCGGATTGTCACCAAGAACTAGATGATTCGGAGTTTGAAATTGTACATATTAAAGGAAATTATTCACGTACTATTTGCAGATCTTGTAGACAACAAAAAATTAATCGTAAAAAATCTTCTTCGCCTGAACGATACATCCGTCACCTACACACTCAAGCTAAATCTGCCAGAAAACACTCAGGCAAAGAATGGAAAATTTCCCCCGCTGATTTATTGCGTCGATGGGAAGAACAAGAAGGCCGTTGTGCTTTGTCGGGTGTCTTTATGACTTGGACTAAGGACGGTAATGGAAAAAAAGAAATGAACATCAGTATAGATCGTATACACCCCCATATCGGATATATCCCAAGTAATGTACAATTGGTCTGTAATAGGATAAATATTCTGAAACACAACTTGACAGAAGACGAATTATATTGGTGGTGTAAAAATATAATTACAATTAAGGAGTTGCCTAAATAATGGAATCGAAATACGATATTGACTTGGAGCAATTAGCCGAGCAATACCCTGATGCAACAAAACAACTACTTGAACTAACAGAGGCTTTAGGCGCTAAGACGCTTCAGCGAGAGGGGTACGATAACTTCATTCGCTATGTTAAACATATGTGGCCAGACTTCGTAGAAGGAGAACACCACAAAATATTCGCCGAGAAACTCGAACGAGTAGCTCGCGGAGAGCTTAAACGCCTTATTGTTAACATGCCTCCTAGACACACTAAATCAGAATTCGCGTCAACCTTTTTTCCTTCTTGGATCTTGGGCCGTAATCCTAAGTTGAAAGTCATGCAAATAACGCACACCGCCGAACTGGCATTTCGTTTTGGTAGGAAGGTCCGTGATCTAATAGACTCCGACGAATATCAAAGTGTATTTCCAGGCGTTAGACTAAAAGCGGATAGTAAATCAGCTGGGCGTTGGGAGACCAATGGCGGAGGAGAAGCATTCTATTCTGGTATAGGCGGAGCAGTAACAGGACGTGGTGCTGACTTACTTGTATTGGATGACATTCACTCAGAGCAAGACGCACTGTCGCCTACGGCATTAGACAATGCGTGGGATTACTATTCTTCTGGACCACGACAAAGATTACAACCGGGCGGAGCCATCGTTATTGTGATGACGCGATGGAGCACCAAGGACTTAACAGGAAGATTACTCAGCAGACAGGTAGAAGAACACGCAGACCAATGGGAAGTAGTAGAATTTCCAGCTATTTTCCCTGAAAGTCACACACCTCTATGGCCTGAATATTGGAAGTTGGCAGAGCTAGAAGGAGTAAAAGCGTCTATTCCCGTCAGCAAATGGGAAGCCCAGTGGATGCAAAACCCAACGTCTGACGAAGGTGCTATACTGAAGAGAGAATGGTGGAAAAAATGGGACAAGGACGAAGTACCGCAAATGCAGTACGTTATCCAATCGTATGACACGGCGTACACAAAAAAAGAAACTGCTGACTTTTCAGCGATCACGACGTGGTGCGTATTTTATCCAGACGAAGGTTCGTTGCGACCCTCTCTCCTCCTCCTCGACGTTAAAAAAGGACGATGGGACTTCCCAGAATTAAAACGCGAAGCTTTTAAACAGTATAAATATTGGGATCCCGACACCGTAATTATTGAAGCGAAAGCCAGTGGTCTGCCGCTCACGGACGAATTACGACACTCTGGTATACCAGTAGTAAATTATTCACCGGGCAAAGGACAAGATAAAATTGCTAGGGTGAATGCCGTTGCTCCGATGTTGGAATCGGGAATGGTATACGTTCCAGACACAAGATGGGCGGACGAATTGGTGGAAGAATGTGCAGCATTTCCTTTTGGAGATCACGACGATTTGGTGGACTCGACAACGCAAGCATTAATGCGTTATCGACAGGGTGGATTTATTGGTTTAGAATCTGACGATGATCTGCAAGAAAATTATCCACGCAGACTACGAGAATATTATTAGGAGCTAAAAATGGCAGATAAAGGTGAAAAAATAAAGGACCAAGGATTCGTTCCTTACGCAAAAACAAAAATGGAGAAAACTTCTAAAGGACCACAACCCGGTGCTGGCAAAGGCAAAAGTCGTGGTAAAGGAGCAGCCCTTAGAGGGAACAATTTTACAGGCGTATTTTAGGGGGTTATTAATGAGTATCTTAGACCTAATAGGAAAAGCGGGCTACTCGAAGTTAATGAGTCCAGCTACCCAAGCCCGTAACAAGATGGCTACTCCAGTAATGAGTCCAGCTACCCAAGCCCGTAACAAGATGGCAACGGCTAGCGTAAATAAAGTGGCTATGACAAAATCCAGACAAGTGGTCGATCAATTAATAACCAAAGGACAAATACCTATAGAGCGAAGGGAAGAGGTTATGAGAAGATTAATGGCCGAAATTGCAGAGAACCTAAAGAATGCATCAACGCCATATATATCCAACCAAGATTTAGCTAAAATTCTTGCAGGCCTTGGCCTTGGAGGAGCAGTTGGTTATGGAATTGGATCAAGCGCAGAAGATAAAGCTCTTCAACAAATGGAAGAAGAAACTCAGGTTGGCCCTGTTAGAGGTTATTTTAAAGATATAGGTTTTGGTGAAGAAGAAGGGAATTGGGGCGAACCAACAGCCAAGTTGCTAATGGACATTATTTCCCCCATCCCAAGACAGAAATAATGGCAGAAAATACGAAACCAACCAACATAGAAAGGTTGTCAGATCTTATTGATCTGGAAGTCGAAGACGGTCAAGAAGTTCAGATCGAAGAACCAACGCCCACGGACAGTGATATTGCTGTAGAGATTGAAGAAGACGGCAGTGCCGAAGTAAATTATTTTCCCGACGACGAACCAACACAAATGGAAGCTCCGTTTGATGCTAACTTATCTGAATACCTATCCGACCAAGATTTAGGAAAGATAGCTAATGAGTTGATTGGTGATTTTGAAGATGATCATGCCAGTCGCGCTGAATGGGAAGAGACTTATGTTAAAGGACTGGATCTATTAGGATTCAAATACGAGGACAGAGATCGTCCATTCCCCGGAGCGTCTGGGGTAACTCACCCATTATTAGCTGAATCCGTTACACAATTCCAAGCACAAGCATTTAAAGAGCTACTTCCACCTAAAGGACCGGTCAAAACCCGTGTTATGGGTGCTGAAACACCTGAAACAGAGGATCAAGCAAGAAGAGTAGAAGACTTCATGAATTACCAAATAACCACGGTAATGCAGGAATATACCCCTGAAATGGACCAATTATTGTTCTATTTACCCCTTGCAGGCTCTGCATTTAAGAAAGTTTATTTTGACCCCAGCAAGCAACGCGCTGTAAGCACCTTTGTCCCCACAGAGGATTTGGTAGTCCCATACACTGCCAGCGATCTTGAAACGTGCGAACGGATTACTCACGTTGTAAAGATGTCTTACAACGAAATACGCAGTCATCAGCTTGCTGGGTTCTATCGTGATATAGAATTAAAAGCCAGTGATTCAACGAACACAGACGTAGCCGACAAGGTAGATGAGTTAGAAGGCATTCGACAAGGTAGCGTAGAAATGATGTATGAACTTTTGGAGTTCCACGTTTCTATGGACGTACCAGGTTTTGAGGATCCTGATGGATACCACTTACCTTTTATAATTACAGTGGACAGAACGTCCAGCCAAATTTTATCTATTAGAAGAAACTACAGAGAAGGCGACCCACTTAAAAACAAAGTCCAATATTTTGTACACTACAAGTTCCTACCAGGTCTTGGGTTTTACGGCTTTGGACTGATACACATGATCGGTGGCCTGTCGAGAACCGCTACTGGTGCATTAAGACAATTAATAGATGCGGGAACATTAAGCAATCTCCCTGCTGGTTTTAAAGCCAGAGGTCTAAGGATCAGGGACGACGAGACACCGTTGGAGCCGGGGGAGTTCAGAGACGTGGACGCACCAGGCGGAGCATTAAGAGATTCACTGATACCACTACCTTATAAAGAACCTTCAGCTACATTAATGCAGTTGTTGGGTTTTTGTGTAGAAGCTGGACAACGTTTTGCTTCTATCACCAACATGAACGTTGGCGAAGGCAATCAAGAAATGCCAGTTGGAACAACCATGGCGTTATTGGAACAAGGCACACGAGTTATGTCTGCCGTTCACAAGCGTTTGCATTACGCACAAAAATTAGAGTTCCAAATACTAGCAAGGTTATTTGCAGAGTACCTACCCCCCGAATATCCGTATCAAGTGGTCGGAGGGGACCAAGCAATTAAACAGTCAGACTTTGACGATCGCGTAGACGTTATTCCTGTTAGTGATCCTAATTTCTTTTCCATGTCTCAACGTATTACGTTAGCCCAACAAGAATTACAATTAGTACAAAGCAACCCAGAATTACATAACATTAAAGAAGCTTACAGAAGAATGTATCAAGCATTAGGTTCTGAAAACATCGAAGCTTTATTACTTCCAGATCCACCACCCCCCGCTCCTGTGGATCCCGCCCAAGAGAATGGCGCGGCACTGATGGGTGCGCCACTTACAGCTTTCCCAGAACAAGACCACGCTGTACACATAGAGGCGCATTTATCTTTCTTGGCAAGTTCTATAGCTATGATCAATCCAATGGTAGCACCAGCTATGGTGTCACACATTTTCCAACACATATCATTACAAGCACAGAACATGGTTGACCAACAAATGCCTGAACCAGAACAACCAGTGCAACCAGACGGAGCACCGCAAGAGCCTCAACCAAATCCAGAGAAGGATTCGTTGAAAGCTAAAATTGAAGTGCAACTTATGAGTAAAATCATGCCACGTCTTGAAGAGATTATGACTCCACCAGAAGATGGTGTTGTACAGCTTAAAGAGAAAGAACTTCAAATTCGTGCAAAAGAAAATGAAGATGATAAACTCATAGCTGAGAAGAAATTAAAACTGGATGCAGCCAAGCTAAAACAAAAAGATCAATCGGAAGAAGAGAAGTTGAAATCACAAGAAGACATAGCCGCAATGAAAGTTGGAGCCGAAAGAGAAAAAGCTCGACAAGATAGAGGTAGCAGGTAATGTCTTATAATTTTGATTTTGAGCTTCCAGATTTTTCAAATATAGATCTTACTGGTTTGCCTTCTAATTTAAACTTAGGACCACTTGGAACAAGTGGTGTATCTACCATGGACGCCCCTCCTCAACAAATTGATGCGGCCGTGGACGAAGCTTTAAGCCGACTTATAGCGCAGTACATACAATCCGGGGAAAACCCCTACAGAGCAGATTATGATATTGATGGAGACGGTGAGCTTAGTTTAAGAGACGCTCTATATCAATCACAAATAGAAAGTGGGCTAAGAAATCCAGACGGAACGCCAGTACCGCAACTCGATCCAGGAATAACTCCTCAAAGTATCGTGCAGTACGCAGGAGAAATAGGACCTTTTATAGAAGGAATGGACATTAACGGCGACGGCACTGTTGATGTATTAGATGCACTTCAATTATCTCAAAGTGATCCAGAAAAATACCCATTACCTGAAACACAAACTGATCCAGTAACCGCAGCCGTGAATGATGCCGTTGGCGGTGGAATGTTGCCGTCGGGTAACGAACCAGGGGAAAGAGATATAGGTGTTAGAGATCCATCTGGCGTAGACTCCGTATCCACAACCCAAGAAGTTGTAAACGCAGCAGATGATCCAATTACTAACGCAGAAGGCGAGGTATTTGTGGACACCTCCGCAGCAGACGCCCTTGCAGCACAAAACGAAGCAGACGCCCTTGCAGCACAAAACGAAGCAGACGCTCTTGCAGCACAAAACGAAGCTCTTAGACTCGCCGCCGCACAAGCCGCAGCCGATGCTGTAGACGCGACAAATCCTTCAGGGCTACCGGGGACTAAAGAAAACCCAGAATTAGACGTAGGTATTAGAGACACAACTGGCACAGGTTCAGTGACCGAAACCGAAGAAGTAATAAATGAAGAAGACACTCCAATGACTAACGCAGAAGGTGATGTATTTGTAGACACCTCTGCAACAGATGTCGTGGATACTTCTGCAACAGATGTCGTGGACACCACCACTGCTGTAAATGACATGGACGCAACAGTAAACCAAACCACAACGGAAACGGATTGGTGGTCTCAATATGGTGTAGCCTATCCTAATGAAGCAGCAGCTATAGCCTCTGGATTTTTTGAACAAATTACAGGTCCTAACGGTGTTATAGCATGGGTTCCTAAAGGACTACCAGATAGCGGAGAAAACCCAGAAGGAGAAATAAACGTCAATGACTTAAATGCACCAGATGATTGGTGGTCTCAATACGGCTATCCTTCATACGCAGATGCTGTATATTCCAACAATTTTGAATTTGATTATGACACAGGAACTTGGAATCCTATAGATACAACTACAGATACTACGACAGACACAACGGGTTGGTGGACAGGATATGGTTATACTGATGAAGCAACAGCCATCGCCACTGGTTTGTTTGAACAAGACCCAACAACTGGTGTATGGGGGCCTATAAACACTACCGACACAGGAACAGGAACAGGAACAGGAACAGGAACAGGAACAGGAACAGGAACAGGAACCGATACTTCACAAGATTACTTAAATTATGTACTAGATGGCTCAGCTATGGGATACAATCCCTACATGAGCGGACAATATCAATCTAATCCATACGGAAATGCAGGTGTTCCAAATTTAGGTGGAATAACAAGTATTCCTGTTCCAGCCCCACTACAAAACTTTGAGCCACCACAAGATCAGCCTACAGCAATGGAATTATTTAATGCTGGCTATCAATCACCGAGGACTACTACATCGACATAATACAATTCGCGACTGCTGTATTGCGCGCAATAGATACCAAAGAACAGCAAATCCAACAAATGATGACCAATAGCGAAGTAAGAGATTGGGAACATTATAGGAATCTTACTGGTCAAATAGACGCACTAAACTTCATCCGCGAAGAAGTAACAACTTTATTAAAAAATCAGGAGATAACTTATGACGCCTAACCCAAGCACTTTAGCTATGGAACAAGAATGGAAAAAAAATGCAGAGGAAAAAACACCTCTTCAAAAAGCGTATGATTCAGGAAAGAAAAAAGGGGACGCAACAACGCTTAATCCAGAAAAGTTAGACTCAGAACTACTCGACCAATTACCTTCACCTACTGGGTGGAGAATTATGATATTACCGTACAGAGGCCAAGGGCAAACCGAAGGAGGTATTGTCCTTACAAGTGAAACAATGGAAAGGCAACAAGCTGGAACTGTTTTAGGCTATGTATTAAAAGTCGGACCACAAGCGTACGACGGAGAAAGATTTTCTAGCGGTCCTTGGTGTAAAGCAGGAGATTGGGTATTGATAGGAAGATACTCAGGCTCTCGCATACAGATACAGGGCGGAGAAATAAAGCTACTGAACGATGATGAAATTATCGCTACAGTACCAGACCCAGAAGCAATTCTGCATCAATTTTAATAACCATGGAGAAGAACCATGCCTGACCTTAATAAAAAATCTGCGGAGGAACTTGTACAGTTAGATGATACAGGTCCTGAAGTAGATATAGAAATAGACGAAGATCCTTCTTTACCTATCACACCTAAACAGCCCGAAAAGCCGTTGTTGGATGATGGTGCAGCAGAGGAAATTGTAGAACCAGAAGTAGCTGTTCAAGAAGACAGTGAACACGAAGAGTATAGTAAAGGAGTCAAGAAACGTATTGACAAACTTACCGCTAAACTTCGTGAAGCTGAACGCCGTGAGCAAGCTGCTACTTCGTACGCTAAAAACGTGCAAACCGAAAATCAAACATTACAACAACAAAAAACGAATCTTGACGGTAACTATATAATTGCAGAAGCAAATAGAATTACTGCCGAAACCGAAGCAACGAAAAACATATTAAAAAAAGCGAATGAAGAAGCCGACGTAGATACACAAACGAATGCACAACAAAAACTAGCTGCTCTTGCGGTCGAGGCTCAACGTGTACAAGCTTTGAATCAAGAGAGATCTGCCAAAACTGGACAGGTCACAGCACCACAACAGTTTAATCAAGAAGTTCAACAGCAGTCACAGCCCGCACCACAATCTGAACCAGATCCTAAAGCCCAAGCTTGGGCAGAAGATAATCCTTGGTTTGGAAATGATCGTGCTATGACTATGACTTCTTTTGTAATTCACCAAGATCTCATGAACGAAGGGTTTGACGCCACAAGTAATGAGTACTATAGTGAAGTTAATAAAAGAATTCGTAATGACTTCCCCGACAAATTTGACAGGGAAATTACGCAAACGAACCGACCCGCTCAGGCGGTAGCCCCTGCTAAACGCAGTGCTAAAGCTGGGCGCAAAACTGTGAGACTCACACCTTCACAGGTTGCAATAGCAAATAAATTGGGTGTGCCTTTAGAAGAGTACGCGAAATATGTTGAATAACGTGGAGTTAACATGACAAATAAAGATAATAAAGACGAAAGTCGAGAACCACGCGAAGCCCAGACTCGTGAGAAGAAATCCTCACGCAAACCTTGGGCTCCACCGTCCGCTTTGGACGCACCTGCACCCCCAGAAGGATACGCACATAGATGGGTAAGAATGGAAGTTAGAGGCCAAGATGACACTAAAAACGTTATGGCTAGACTTCGTGAAGGATGGGAACCTGTGAGAGCAGACGAATACCCAGACTTTGATTCTCCCGTTGTTAATGACGGTAAATTTGAAGGAGTGATAGGAGTTGGTGGGTTGATTCTTTGTAGAATCCCTGTCGAAACTATACAGGAAAGATCTGAGTATTTTGCGAGTAAAACGCAGAACCAGATGGATGCTGTAGATAACGACATGATGAAAGAAGGAACTCATCCCAGTATGTCTATCAATAGACCTGATAGACAATCTCGCGTAACAATTGGTGGGACTCAAAGTTCAAAGAACTAAGAGTCCTTTATAATAATTCTTGGAAATAGAGAAATAAAATGGCAAATGTAGACAAGGCCTTTGGCCTAAGACCTTATAAAGGACTTAATGTCGGTTCAGCCGTTCAGCAAGCAAATAAATATAGTATTGATCCTTCGGGATATGGCACAGCCATATATCAAGGCGATTTAGTTATATTTGCAGGTGGATATATCAACAGATCAGCAGCAGGTTCTGCTAATAATGTTGGTGTGTTTTCACATGTATATTATGTTGCTACTGATGGCACTCCTACCTATAAGAATTACTATCCAGCATCTACAACGGCACTTGGCGGCGGAGCTATAGACGTATATGTCTATGACGACCCTAATCAATTGTTTGTTGTTCAAGCGGATGGTGCTTCGGCTGTAACATGTATTGGCAGAAATGCTGACACAGACGGCATAGGTGGAAGTTCAACAACTGGCGTCTCCACTCGCGAACTAGACTCTAGCACCATAGCAACTACTCAAGCACTTCAGCTTAAAATAGTAGGAGTTGTCCAAGATGATTCAAACGGAGATCTCACAAGTGATAACGCTAATTTGGTAGTACAAATTAACGAACACGCTTATAGAGGTCCTGTTGCAGGAACTTAAGGAGTAATTTAGATGGCTATTAGTAGAGCACAATTAGTTAAAGAATTGCTTCCAGGACTGAATGCGTTATTCGGACTCGAATACGATCGTTATGATAGGGAACATGAAGAAATTTATGAAACCGAATCTAGTGACCGTGCTTTTGAAGAAGAAGTAATGTTGACAGGTTTTGATGCAGCACCCGTTAAATCAGAAGGGGCAGGCGTGGCATTTGATTCGGCTCAAGAAGCCTTCACATCCCGCTACTCTCACGAAACTATAGCACTGGCTTTCAGCATCACCGAAGAAGCGGTCGAGGATAATTTATACGACAGATTGTCGGCTAGATACACTCGTGCGCTTGCTCGTAGCATGTCGAACACCAAGCAAGTCAAAGCGGCTTCAGTATTAAACAATGCATTCTCATCAAGTTACCTCGGAGGCGACGGTAAAGAGCTTTGCGCAACGGATCACCCAACTGTGGGTGGACCTAATCTGCGTAATGAACTTTCTACCGCATCGGATCTAAGCGAAACTTCATTAGAACAAGCATTGATTGATATTGCAGCTTACACTGACGAGCGTGGTTTAAAAGTAGCACTACAAGGAACGAAATTGATCATTCCTAAAGAGCTACAGTTCACTGCTGACAGATTGTTGGAAACACCAGGCAGAGTCGGAACCGCAGACAATGATATTAATGCAGTACGCAACATGGGCATGGTCCCACAAGGCTATACTGTTAATCATTATCTGACCGACACTGACGCATGGTTCATTAAGACTGATTGTCCGAACGGATTTAAAATGTTTAATCGTTCGCCAATCAGAACTTCAATGGAAGCTGATTTTGATACAGGGAATGTTCGCTATAAGGCTAGAGAAAGATACTCGTTCGGTTGGTCCGACCCACGAGCAGTATTTGGTAGCCCTGGAGCATAAGGTTAACTTATCTTAAATGGAACCCGGGCGGGGGTTTCTTACTCAACCCGCCCACTTTATTTACACACCCCCATTTTTTCTGATATAGTAGAATTACTAGGATAATTATATTTTGTTCTATTGACTGACCTAGCAGACAAGCCAAGATAATAGAACTTATTTTTTCAGGAGAAAAGATTATGGCAAATACGACATTTAGTGGACCAGTCAGGTCCGAAGGTGGTTTTGAACAGATCACTAAAAATTCAACAACAGGTGCTATTACTACCAATTTAGATGTTGATACCAGTGGTAATGTAACTACAACAGGTTATATTTCTGCTTATTCAAATATCAGTAGCATTACAAGTGCTACACACAGCGTTGAGTCAACAGACTCAGGTACTGTTTATACTTTAAACAGAGCAGCAGGTATTGTAGTAACACTACCTACCGCAGCAGCAGGGCTTAACTATACATTTATAGTGGGCACAACCTTTACAGGTGCAGGACAAATTAATACAGATAATACCAGTGATTTATTCTCTGGTTTTGCTACGGTATTTGATCCAGCAACTGCAACCGATAACAACACTTTTATCCCTGATGCTAGTGATGATGACACTATTGATTTAGGGTCAGCCGCACAAGGTTGGTTAGTGGGTGGTATTATTCGTTTACACGCAACTACAGCAGCAGTATGGCATTGTGAAGCATTCCTACATGGGGATGGTACTTTAGCAACTCCATTCGAGTAAGGAGTAAATTATGGCAGGACGTACAGACGTAAAAGCGGTCTTTATTACCGCCGATACTACGGCCTTAGATGCTGACGGCATATCAGTGGCAGCAGCAGTTGGAAATAACGCAGCACTTGTAATAGGTGGTGCGTTAGCTTCTGGCGGTGCGGTTGCTCTTGATTCTGGAAGAGTAGTAACTATTCTTTCTGCTGGGGATGATTCAGCTATATCATTCACTGTTACAGGTACTGATGTTAATGGCGATGCTCAAACAGAGTCAATAACAGGTGCTAATGCAGGCACAGCTACTGGGTCTAAATATTTTAAAACAATATCAGGTATTTCAGCAGTTGGTAATCCAGCTGGTAACGTATCCGCAGGAATTAATAATTCTGCGGCAGATGTTATTTTTGCGGGTCCGGGAAGATTGAAAGGAACGTTTATAGTAAGTTCAGCTACGGCTGGGAACATAGATTTTCTAACAACTTCTCCTGTAGGAACAAGCAGAATGAAATTAGGAAGTGTTGCTAGTGCAACTGTGTCCAGAGACGTAACAATGCCAGATGATGGTGTGTACTTCTCAGCTGGTATTTATATTCAATACACACAAAGCACTTTTGGAACAATGACAGCGTTCCACGCTTAATCGGAGAAAACTATGCCCGGAATGACAAACAGAAGAACAGCTATCAGAAATGGCCAAGATTGGACTAAAAGTAAATCTGGCTACATGGGCGGTGGCGAAGTTATGCCTGGTTATAAACACGGCGGTAAGGTTAAAAAGAAATCTAAGAAAATGTATGGTGGCTAGAAATGGCTACATCAGAAACTACCTCTTTTGATCTTAGTGTTGATGAGCTTATAGAAGAAGCTTACGAACGTTGTGGTTTAGAACTACGCACAGGATATGATTTAGAGACTGCTAAACGGTCTCTAAACATAATGATTGCAGAATGGGCTAATCGTGGCCTTAACCAATGGCTGATAACAAAAAGTAATTTTACTGTAACACAAGGAACTAACTATCAAGATCTGGGAACAGATATAATAGATATTACTTCTGCTGTGGTTCAACGCGATAGTAAAGACTACCAGCTAGAAAGAATTAGTCGTTCTGATTATTTATACATACCTAATAAAACTGCACAAGCTAGACCTAATCAGTTTTTCTTAGAAAGACATATCACACCTCGTTTGTATTTATACCCTACACCTGAAAACTCTACCGACGTAATTTATTACTATGCTTTGACTAGAATGCAAGACGCTGGAGACTTTACTAATAACATGGAAACGGTATTTAGATTCTTGCCTTGCATGACAGCGGGATTAGCTTATTATATATCTATGAAAAGAGCCCCCGATAGAATGGCTCTTTTAAAACAAGTTTATGATGAGGAATTTGATCGAGCCGCTTCTGAAGACATAGATTCAGTAAGCTCTCGTTTTCTTCCTCCTAGAATGATTATATAGAACGGAGAAAAAAATGGCAGTTAGATACCCAACACCAACATTACCAATGGATCAACCAGTAATGCCTGTGCAACCACCACAACCAATGCCACAACCAATGCCAGTAATGCCTGTGCAACCGGGGCCAAGACCAATAACACCACAACCACAACCGCCACAGAATCCACTTAGAGCACGGTTACAAGCATTAAAAATGCAAAGAGACCAATTAATGCAACAAGTAAGAGCAATAAACGAAGAAATACGA
>CERP01030828.1_pt1 | contig 14157 bp, 15 predicted proteins | sample 530801 | NCBI WGS metagenome assembly CERP01 (sample SAMEA2620991, study PRJEB7988) | marine metagenome | biome: marine biome (ENVO:00000447); feature: surface water layer (ENVO:00002042); material: "saline water (ENVO:00002010), including plankton (ENVO:xxxxxxxx)" | depth 5 m | reverse complement strand
GGTTAATTTTTTACAGTCAGTTGAAAACGTAAGGTAAGTTATAAGCATTAGGTTATCTATAACTAAAAGCTATATAGCAACATAATCAGAAGGTTATACTATGTCCAACCCCGCAAAACCAGTAAGCCTATTAAAACTAGAAGGCACTTACCGCCCAGACCGTCACAGCAAGCTTTGCGAAGATCCGGCGAAGAAAGGCTTTCCAGTGGCACCCACAGACCTTAGCCCGGTAGCCCGTAAGAAGTGGGACGAGATAGCTGACCAAGATATTGATATCATCAGGGAGCTAGACGCTAGTATTCTGGAAGTCTACTGTGAGCTTTGGGCAGAGTTTAAGACTGTAGGTTTGAACACCAGCAGACTAGGTCTTATGGCCAAGATCGGACAGAGCCTTTTCTTAGATCCGGCGGCTAGGGTTAAGATCCAGTCAACTAAAGACGATAAACCTAAAGGCGGTTTCAGCGACTTCTAATGACCTATACAGAGAAGGCGCTAGCATACTGCAACGATGTTATAAGCGGAGAAGTTCCTGCTTGTGCTTACATTAAGAGCGCCTGCCAAAGACACTTGGACGACCTCGATAATGAGAGCGAGTCTTGGCAATACCTTTATGATATTGCAGCAGCAGAAAGACCTTGCAAGTTTATAGAACTGCTGCGGCACATTAAGGGCGACCTAGCCAGAAAGAAAGAGAACCTTAAACTAGAGCCTTGGCAGTGCTTCGTAGTAACCAGCATCTTTGGCTGGCTACACAAAGAAACCGGACTCCGTAGGTTCTCAGAGGTTTATATTGAAGTCCCGCGCAAGAATGGTAAATCCACCCTTATCTCCGGCATCGGCCTCTATATGTTGGCGGCAGATAACGAGGAGGGTTCTGAGGTTTATTGTGCGGCTGTAGACAGGCAGCAAGCCAGCCTAGTGTTTAACGACGCTAAGCGTATGGCCGAGCGTGCAGAGGGTCTTAAGGACGGTTTAGGCGTAGAGACTAGCGCCCACAGCATCCATGTGTTTCAGACTGCGTCTACAATGAAGGCATTATGCAGGGAAAGCGGCGGTAATCTCGATGGTTTGAACCCACACGCAGCCCTTATTGACGAGCTTCACGCACACAAGACACGCGATCTTTACGATGTTATTGAGTCTGGGATGGGTGCTAGGTCTCAGCCTTTGCTCTTATCTATCACCACGGCAGGCTTTAACACCTCTGGCGTTTGCTTTGAAAAGAGGGATTTTGCAACAAAAGTCTTAAACAAGGCGATTATTAGTGACTCATTGTTCACAGTTATCTACACAATAGACCAAGAAGACCTACTAGAACAAAAAGAACTCTTCACCAATGAAGACCTATGGATTAAAGCAAACCCTAACTGGGGCGTATCAGTTAACCCTGACTTTATTCGCAAGCAAGCAAATAAAGCACTGGTTGAAACAAAGGTTAGAAACAACTTCTTAACAAAGCACTTAGACGTATGGACTAATACAGAAGCCTCGTTTATTGATATGAATAAACTGGCACTTTGCGTAGATACAAGTTTACGTGTGGAGGACTTTGCGGGAGAGGTTGCTTATAAGGGAACGGATCTAGCGTCCAAAAGTGACTTTGCAGATGATGTATTGCTCTTTCCTAAGATCATAGACGGCGAGACACATATATATTGCTTTGCTAAGCACTACTTACCTGAAGAAACGGTGGAGGAATCTACTAACGCAAGCTATAAAGGCTGGGCTGATTCAGGGCTAATACAAATAACAGATGGCAATATCATTGATTACGAGGTGATAACTGAGAACTTCTTACAAGATGATAAAGATTATGACCTTAGAGAGTGTGGTTACGATCCTTACAACGCGAACCAGTTTACGACACACTTAGTGGCTAAAGGCATTAGAATGGTAGAAGTACCACAGACCGTTAGATATCTTTCTGAGCCTATGAAGGAACTAGAGGCTTTAATATTATCTGGTAGGTTTCATTATGACGGTGACCCTATCCTAACATGGATGTTCTCTAACGTAACTTGCGAGCCTGATAAGAACGACAACATATTCCCGCGCAAGGCTAAAGGCCAGAAGCAGAACAAGATAGACGGCGTGGTTGCTATTATAACCGCACTTAACAGATACATTACAGCGGCAGAGCAGACCAACGTGATAGACCGTTTTCTATCTCAAGCGCCCGTGACAATCAATCTATAGGATAATAAAATGGCAGGTTTTTTTAGAAGGTTGTTCGGTGGCGGTGATACACCCGCCGCGACCTCACAAGGAGAGGGCGTACAAAGCCTAACACCCGGCCCTAGCGGAGTTATAAAACCAAAGACAGTAACAGCGGACACAGCCTTACAGGTCTCAGCGGTGTTTGCTTGCGTTAAGCTACTCTCCGAAACTGTAGGCAGTTTACCTATCAAGGTTTACGACACTATCGAAGGAGGACTAGAGGAGGACACCACAAGCCGTTTAAGCACCTTACTTGGTGTAGCGCCTAATACTACAGACACGCCTTGCGAATTCAAAGAGACAATGTTGTTAAACCTTATGACCAACGGCAACGCCTATGCTGAGGTTGCAAGGAATACTAGAGGCGAGCTTATATCTTTGGAGCCTCTTTCAGCAGGTCAGACAGTGGTAACACGCACACCAACCGGCGTAATTTATGAATATGTAAGCGTATCAGGTGAGGTCAGAAAGATTCCTAACCACAATATATGTCACTGGCGACTGATGGGTAACGGTGTTGTTGGACTTAATCCTATCGAGTATGCGGCAGGGACTATAAGCAACCAGTTAGCTTCCGAGGACTTCGCTAGTCGGTATTTCCAATCGGGTGCAAAACCTTCTGGCGTATTAAGCACAGACATGGTTATGACCGATGACCAGTATGCACAGGTTATGGGTAGGTTCTCTAACCTATCTGCTGGTACGGATAATGCACACAGGACGCTGGTGCTAGAAGCTGGCATGAAGTATCAGCAGGTTCAGTTAACGCCTGAGTCTATGCAGTTGTTAGACGGCAAACGCTACAACCTAGAAGACATTGCTAGGTTTTATGGAGTACCCAGCATCCTTATTAATGATAACACCTCGACTACTAACTGGGGTTCGGGGATAGAGCAGATAAAGCTAGGCTGGTTATCGACAGGCTTAGCACCTTTATTAACAAAGATTGAGCAGAGGTTAGAGCGCTCCCTTTTACCGCCTAACTCAAAGAAGCGTATTAAGTTCGACGTTAGTGGCTTCTTAAGAGCAGACACTGCGGGGATGACAAGTTACACGACACAGCTAGTGGCCAACGGGATTATCTCACGCAACGAGGCTAGAGGTATGATTGATTTAGCCCCTGTAGACGGAGCAGATGAACTAACCGCGCAGATTAACATGGCCCCAGTAGACCAATTAAACCAAACCAACGAGGAGACCTCGAATGCAAACATGGTATAACCTAAAGACAATAAATAACGCTACCAGTATAGATATCTTAGACGAGATAGGGCTGTGGGGTGTAAACGCCTCAGACTTTATTAATGATGTTAAGAATGCTGGCGACGTATCGGAAATTAACATATCTATCAACTCACCCGGCGGCAATGTCTTTGACGGGCTAGCTATCTATAACTACCTGAAAAGCCACAAGGCAAAAGTTAATGTAGATGTCCTAGCCTTAGCGGCATCAGCGGCCTCTGTAATAGCAATGGCAGGCGATAACGTAACAATGCCAGAGGATGCTTTCTTGATGATCCACGCACCTTACACGGCCTCTGTGGGCAACGCTGATGAGATGCGTAAGACGGCAGAGGTGCTAGATAAAATACAAGACACGCTAGTTAATATTTACGAAACCAAAACAGGACTAGACCGCGAATTAATTAGCGAAATGGTGGCCACAGAGACATGGATCTCAGGCTCAGACTCGGTTGAGATGGGCTTTGCCAACAAAGTAACAGAGCAGGCCATAGCGGCGTTAGCTAAAGGGTTTGAGAAGAACTTTAAAGCAGTGCCACAAGCACTGACTGGTAAGAGGTTAGAAGTAAGTAACATCACTAACATAAGAGACTTTGAGAAAGCCTTGCGAGATTTAGGGTTATCTAAAAAGGATGCTGTCGCGTTAGCATCCGTAAAGCTGGATATTCTGGGTGAACTAGAACAGAAAGCCAAAGCAGATTATAGCGCCAAAAACAACAAAGCAGCATCCAATTTGCTAGACTTCCTAGCAACAACTAAATCAAAAAAAGGTAATTAAAATGTCCGATGATATTATGAATAAGTTAACTGGTGAGATCAAAGACTTCGTAGCTAAGTCTAACGAAGAAATCGAAGCACACGGAAAACTTGGCGCTAAAAACGCCGATGAGCTAAAAGCTCTGAATGAAAAAGTAGAAGAGCTAAGCGCGAATGCACTAGCCGCAGAGCAAGCAATTGCTGCACAAGGCGAGCGAGTGCAAGCTGACAACCTCAGTAAAATGAGTATTGGCAATCGTGTTGTGAACTCTGAAGAGTATAAAGCTTTTCAGAACGGCGGCGAGCGCACACGTCTTGAGATCCAAAATGCTGACACAGTCTCAGCTCCTGCGGATAATAGTGATTTGACCTCGTTTGTAACTCCTCAGCGTTTAGCTGGTGTAGTTGGTTCTTCTTTCCAACGTGTAGATGTATTGGACTTTATCAGTCAGGCTAACACACAGTCTAACTTGATTGAGTACACTACCCAGACAACCGAGACTGATAACGTTGATACTGTAGCTGAAGGCTCAGCAATGACCGCCAGTGATTATCAGTTCACGCTACAACAAGCTCCAGTGCAAACCATCGGTAGTTTCTTAGTTGTTTCTAAGCAAACTATTAATGATGCGCCAGCGGTTGCTAGCTATATTGATAACCGCTTAGCTTATAACGTCCGTCGTGAGTTAGAGTCTCAAGTAATCACGGGCAGCGGCACAAGCCCTGACTTGTCCGGCATCTCTAGCAACTCGACAGCTTATACTGCAGTTGCTGCTGATAATGATTTGTTCTTTGAGCGTATTCGTCAGCAGATCACTGTCTTGCAAGAGGCAGGTTATTCACCTACGGCGATCTTTGTAGCTCCCGCTACTTTACAAGCCTTAGACTTGCAATCTGATACCGCAGGCATTTTTGTGGCATCCGATCCAAGAATGTTTAACCTTCCTATGGCTTGGGGTATACCCATTGTTCAATCTACCAATGTCCCAGCTAACGTGGCTATTGTGGGCGACTGGCAGATGGCTAGTACCCTGTTCATGCGAGAAGGTACAGTGGTTGAGATGTTTGAAGCCGATGCCTCAAACGTTCGCTCAAACCTCGTAACGATTAGAGGTACCACGCGTGCGTCTTATGCAACCTACGACACCTCAGCTATTAGCTATGGCGACATTCTCACGGATGCTTAAGAAGTAAAACTGGGACGGGAGACTTCGGTCTCCCTGACCTTTACATAAGCAAGTCTAACAAACAAGAGAGCTGAGATGTTAATAAACCAAGTAAAAAGCAGAATCACAACCGAGCCAACCGACTCACTCTTTGAGCTAGACGAGTTAAAGGAGAGACTGGTTATAGAGACCAGCGAAGACGACGATCTACTACAGGCTTTTCTCGATTCGGCTACGGATTATTCGCAACAATATACAGGAATCAGGTTTCTAAATCAGACGGTAACCTATTACACAGATTGCTTACCAGCTTCAAACGAGTTTTTGGAAATACCTAGCCACAACGCCTCAGCAGTCACGGCAATAAGTTACATCGACCCAGCTGACGCCACACAAACGGAAGACCTTGCAGACTATTATATAGATACAGAGGCCATGAGCGTAAAGATTAAACCCATTTCAGGCTGGCCGACTATCCGCGCAGAGGGTTTTAACAATTTTACAGTCGCAGTTACGGAAGGTTGGTCTACCGTTGATGACGTGCCAGATGCTATTAAGCAAGGCGTGGCTTTACTTGTAGGGCATTACTATAGAAATCGGGAGTCAACTATAATAGGAACTAGCGCCACAGAGCTACCTTTAGGCAGCAAGGCACATCTAGACGTCTATAGAAATATATATAGAAAAGACTATGGAGGCTTTTAATTGGCTATCCCCGCAGGCAAGTTAAATAAACGTGTTCTAGTTGAGCGACGTTTTGACTCTCAAGACTCTATGGGCCAGTTAAGCCAGTCTTTTGATACTTTCATAACCCGGAGGGCTAGTATCGAGGTTAAATCTGCTGCCGAGTCTCGAAGCACGACAGGCATCATTGCAACCGAGGTAGTTACTATCAAGGTTCGTTTTGACCAAGAGACAAACAAAATAGGGGTAGGTGACCGAATAACAGATAAAGCTAGCGGTCGTGTTTATGATATCGAGGGTGTATCGGATTTAATGTCTATGGATAGAGTCCTTGTTTTACGATGCAAATATAGATCAAGGGGTGAGGGCGTAGAACAAGTTATAAATACAACAGCTCCAGCAGCAACAGCCTTCCCATACACATTACCACTAACTTTAGCTTAGGATAAAATAATGACACAAGAAACCTCCTCAGTTCCCAGTAAGGTTACTGGCGACACACTAACATCTTCAGAGCTAAACGAGATAAACGGCACTGTTAACGCAAACGCTGCTGACTCAGAAAGCAGACTAGTTACCCTTGAGTCTGGACAGTCTGGTACTGCCCAAGGTTGGGGTTATTATAAAGATAATGCTGCATCACAAGTTATAGGCTTGACAGACACTAAGCTGACCATTGACGGTTTAGGCTCAACCTCAAACCTATCTTATCTACCGTCAGGTGTTGCCAATCTTTGGGACACTGTCACAAATAAAGTAATCTCTACAGGTGTTGGAGACTCTTACACATTACGACTAGACCTACCGATCACTGATAAGGGCAACAACGCAGACTATATCCGTTTTAAAATGGACATAGGCTCTGGAGCGACACCAAGCATAATCGTGGTTGAGCGTATTATAGGCTTACCCGATGTTAGCGAGCTACCCACCACAGTTTCGGTCTCGTTTTCTTATTTCTCATTGAGCACCTTTGATGCTAATAACGCACAGTTCTTTTTATCCACAAATTCTCAAACGGTTACTGTCACCAACCCTGCTGTTGCGATATTTAGAACCACTGGCGCAGTTCTTTAATGGAAGTTGAAGGACTAGAAGAAGCAATTAATGGCTACCGTGAGCTAGCGCAGGCAACACAGTGGAAAATACTTAGCCAAGCAACAGCAGCAGCCGGTCGTAAGATAGCTAAACGGGCTAAGCGTAACGCACCTGTAGGTAGTGTTGCCAAGATGGCCTACGATAACTCCATGCTGTTAGCCGCTGGTTACGGCAGAACGACAGTTAAGGCTGTCCGATTTAGGCGCAGGTACGACAATGTCGCTTTAGTAGGTATTGGGCCTAATAAGTTCGCTTATTATCTCTCAAGCTTCGTAGAGAAAGGACATGCTGTAAGAGGTGGCGGTTTCAAACCGGCAGACCCTTGGCTTAAGCCCGCAATCTCTCAAACAGAGAAAGAGGCCGTGCAAGCATTCGAGCGCAAGATACTATTATCAGTTAATAAGGTTTTAAAATGAGACTAGACCAACTTTATAGATACTTAGACGCAAACATTGCTGCCAAAATATACCCTATCATGGTTCCAGTTGATGAGAAAGCCGACTGTATCACCTATAACCTTGAGGCTGTAGATTATGACGAGAACTTTGACTCAGAGGATAACTTCTACCAAGCCAGGGTTACATTTATTTGCGTTTCAAAGCTGGCGCTTGATGCCATCACGCAATGCGAAGAGCTGGAAGATTTAATAACAGACTTTCAGGGCTTCTTTGTTTCGGGCGGTCTTTATGTCCAAGACACTCGCCTGCTCAACAAGCAGACTATGTACGATGACGCAGCCAAGTCTTATGGCGTGGCGCTGACCGTCCAATTTACTTACAACACTTAAATAGGAATATTATCATGGCTACACCTTCAAGCGCCTTTATCAAGGGCTGGACTTTTAACTACGACAGCACACCTGATGCGACTGCTACCTACTTATTGATCTCTGAGGTTACCGAGGTCTCAGGGTTAGGGCAGACCTATCCACAGGTTGACGTTACTAACTTCGATTCAACAGCAAAAGAGTATATCGGCGGCCTTGCAGATGGTTCAGAGGTAAGCGTAACTGCTAACTTTTTACCCGGCGATGCTTCACAGGTAGCTTTAACCGCTGTTGGTGGTGATAATGGCTCTGGCTCAGTATTTGGCCTACAATTTATCTCTACAGATGGCACAACCACTAACACCTACACTTTCGACGTGGTTAATTTGGGCTATGAGATCTCACCATCGGTTGATGACAAGAACTCTATCTCATTTACCTTTAAAATAACTGGCGCAATCACTCTTGTCTCTGCCTAGTTTGGGGAAAGGCTCAAGGATGAGCCACCCATTATAACGCCCTGTGAGGCCCTCTAAGAGCTTCTGAGGCAAACCCACACAAACCTACTACCACACAGCTAGAACCCCGTGCAAGGCTGCACAGAGGCTCTAAGGATAAATAGAGGACATTCCCCAATGTTTACATTTAAAAAGAAACAAATAGAAGTTGAAAGCCAATTGTTGGATCTAGTAGAGATATCGGCAGGTGGGTATCGCAAGTTCACTAAAACGGTTCAAGATAGCCCAAACGATGAGATGTTACAAATGGGCACACTCTTATCTGTTGGCGTTGAGCAGTTCAAAGGCAAGACCGTGGATCAGGTACTTGATCTTCTTACAGTGCAAGCTATAACCGAGATAGTCCCACAGATTATTGAGCTAAGCGGTATGGAAGATAAGACACCAGAGGAAGAAGACTCAAAAAAGGGCTGACCGATGAGGAGCGATTCCTTTTTACTTTAGCCTTAGCTTTGGGTAAGACTGTTGGCGATCTTTTAGAGAGTATGTCTTATAAAGAACTTAATGGCTGGTCTCGCTACTATGAGGAGCAGCCTTTCGGATCATGGCGTGATAATTATCATTCGGCTATTATCGCGTCTATGCTTTGGAATGTTAACTCCGGCAAAGGAAAGAGTAAAACACCCGACGATTTTATGCTCAAGCCTGCAAAAGAACGCTCTAAATCGGAGACACTCACCACACTAGCCCAATTACAAGCGTTAGCACAGAGAAAAGAATAATGGCTAAAAGTTTAGCAAGAGTAAATATAGACCTAACGGCTACGAACGCAAAGCTAACCCAAAAGCTTAAAGATTCAGAGTCTAAGCTACAGCGATATCAAAAGAAAAGCAACTCCAACTTTAAGAAGATGGGCGGCGGTTTAACTACGCTAGCTAAAGGTTTCACAACCTTATCAGTTGGCGCTGTATCAGCTTTAGCCGCTATAACTAGAGCAGGTCTAGCCAGTGCAGATGCTCTAGGCAAGACAGCCGACAAACTAGGGATATTACCCGAAAAGCTGCAAGCCCTACAACGTGCTGGTGAGCTTACAGGTGTCTCTGTAAATACCACAAACATGGCATTGCAGCGGATGGTTCGCCGTGTTGCGGAGGCTGCACAGGGTACTGGTGAGGCGGCGGGTGCATTAGGGACACTTGGCTTAAGTGCTAAAGAACTTGCAGCCCTGCCGGTAGATCAGCAATTCTCAAGAATAGCAGACGCAATGGGTAAGACTGCTAATCAGGGCGAACGTGTCAGGTTAGCGATGAAGCTATTTGACTCTGAGGGCGTGGCTTTAGTTAACACCTTAAAGTTAGGCTCAGAGGGTTTGCAGCAGATCTATGATGATATGGAAGCCGCAGGACAAATACTGTCGGCTATTGATGTCAAGAAGATCGAGCAAGCCAATGATAGCATAACAATGGCTAAAGGTAATTTCACATCTTTTAGTCAGCAATTGGCAGCTAAGTTTTCTCCAGCCATTGTAGGTGTTAATGAGAAGTTTGGCGAATGGGTTAAGAGTGTTGGCGGTTTTGATGATATAGCGGTAGAGGCGTTTAACAACGTCATCAAGGCTGTCGGCTTTTTCGCAGACGCTTTAAACGGTCTTAAGGTTGTCTGGCTTGGTATTAGGGTTGTAGTAACCGAGTATTTTAACACTATCATTCAAAGCATTGCCAAAGCAGACCTGCTGATATCTAAGCTTTTAGCTAAGTTTGGTAAGGGAGACGGCAATGGCAGTACCTTTATCCAGGGCATGGCTGAGGGTATCGATGCCGGTGCAGAGGAGCTGCGCGGTAAGCTAGCAGATGCTTTATTAGCCCCTGTGCCTTCTGAGGCAATAAAAGAGTTTATTGCTGATGTAGATCAAAAGATGACTGCTGCTGCAACAGAGCAGGCAGAAGCCAGAGAGGGAGATAGCCCTGTAGGTACGCTATCAGGTCTAGGTGGAGAGGCAGAGGAGCAGCCGTGGTATAAAGGTCTCGTTGATAAGTTAGAAATAACAAAAAGGTTTGAGGAAGCTGAGCTAGCGATGAAGATTCGCCACGAAAAGGAGCTTAAGGCTACAGAGGGTGCAGAGGCAAAGGCAAGATTAAGAGCTAAACAGGCAATAGAAAAGAAAAAGCTAAAAGACACAAAAAGCACACTAGGACAAGGGATAGCTATATTAGCCAAGTCAAACAAAACGGCGTTTAATGCAATAAAGGCTTATAATATAGCAGAGGCTTTAATTGAAGCTAAAAAGTCTGTGGTTTCGGCTTACAAGTTCGGCTCATCTATTGGCGGCCCACCTGTAGGCGCTGCTTTTGCTGGTGTGGCTGCTGTTGCACAGGCTGCTAATGTTAAAGCTATCGCCAGCCAATCCTTTAATGGTGGAGGCGGAGGCAGTGTAAGCTCTGCCGGTTCATCAGCTCCAAGCATACCAACAACCCCGGCAGCTAATGACTCAGTCGACACAAGCTTTACAGCTCCTGAGAAACAAGATATAACCATTAGGTCTAACGATCCATTCACTCCGACGGTTATAAGGGAATTCATCGAGAAGTTAGACGAGGAAGGCGTAGACATGGGCTACAACATCAGCTTTGTTACAGGGTAGGTTATGACGATATATATAGGACACGATGATTGGGTTGCAGAGGGTAAACTGGATTTCTTAGACGATTCTGTCAGCGGTTCATACATAGCTAGTACCAGCGTTGCTTACCCTTACCACATCTATAATGCTTTTAAACCTGACACAGCAACAAGGGCAAAGGTAGGTTTATCCTCTCCAGCACCTCTTTACTTTACAAACACATCCGGCCTGATGCCCGATTACATTGGTGTCGCTTGCTGTCGTAGCTTGTCGGAAGCGGCTTCTGACGTTGTTTTTGCTGAGGACTTCAGCACAGATGCTAAATCTGTTACGACAGACGCTTTCACACTTAAGACAACACAAAGACCGCATAATTTTATTGTTGAAACAGGTAACACCTTGTCGGGTAATAACTCGCTAACTATAGACCCAAACGCGGGGTTTATTACCTTTAGCAACATAAGAATAGGAACGCTCACACCTTTAGAAACCTATGGCGCTGGGCATATTTACTTTGAGGCAGGCGCTACCACACACAAAACCAAAAACATATACTCAGACGAGGGCTATCAGATAGCGACAACATCAAGTAACTACCCCGCGAGCTTTTCTATTAAAATAAAAAACCACTCTGAGGCTTGGTTTCTTCAATACTACGAAAAGATGGTCTCCGATATGGCCCAAAGACCTTTCTTCTTGCACGATGACACAGTTACAAATGGGGAGGCTGCTTATTGTTGGTTAACCTCTGCACCGGGACAAGCTAAAATGAATAGCAACGGACTTTTTGATATAACCCTGTCGTGTAAAGGTTACTTGTAATGGCTCACATTTTTTACCCCTCGCAATCCATCTCTGATATCAGTGGTTTTGATGTCATTGGTGGTAGCGTCTTTTATGCAGCAAACGATTACGACACAGCCCCTATATATATATCCGATGACATTATTAATAGAGAGTCTTCTGCCTTCCAAGCTAAAGACGGAATGGAAGGGACTAAATGGGAGCTATATAGTCAGCAGCTTACCACGGAGGCAGCTTGGTTCTTTGGTGCAAAACAAGTGGCTTTTCTGGATTTTAATTACGGCACAAGTCCTGATTCCACCCCTGATATAACACACGTTGCAATTGGTGACGGTAACGCAATTAACAAATGCGAATCATTCACTATAACAGCTACCAGTGATAATTTTGCAACTGTTGACGTAATGCTCTACGATTCCTCCGTATCTGGATTACCACCTACCACGGATAAAGGCTCTACCGTTTTTGCTTTAACGACCACAGGCACAACTTACGACAAGTACAGGATTATTTTTTACAACGTAAGCACAGACGCTGTACTAGGTAACGTGATGTTGGGTAAGGTTAAGGAGCTTCTATACCAGACTAGACCGATAACATTGCCTGTGGCCAACCTCAGTAAGCAGTTAGGTTATGCTGGCGGCAACTTTTTAGCATTAAGAACTAAGGTTATCAACTACAAAACAAAACTAACAATTAGGAACTTAAGCAAGGCGCAGCTTGCTGACTATGAAGAGCTGTTAGATACAAAAGGCACTCCCCTTATTTGGGTGGCTGATGGTGAAGAGTATAGCGGAGGCTATATGGCATTTATGTACCGCACAGGCACAGACACACCTATCGTATACAATAGTAATAACCTCCTCGATTTAAGTATAACAATGACAGCTAGGAAGTGGTAAATGCCAAGTAACTACACGATAGACCTTGCACACACATCTGACAGGCGTGTAGCTCAATACGTTGTCTTGGAAGTTCCTACTTGCAGCAGAGCCTTTGGGGAAGGTGCTTGTAATGCAACGGGATCAACGCCCTGCTGGTACACCCGCAACTTGGAAAACGACTGTCAATCTACAACGGATGGCGTAAGCTACGATTACGCCAATTTTGCCAGAGAGATTGTTTTTACAGACATTGACTCTGACTATCCGGGCGCGATGCCTTTAATAAGGAGCATAAATACCGCACCAAGCAAGCTGCCCTCCGGTGGTGGTTTGGCTAAAATAGGCAAGACCGTGATAAAACTTGCTGACGCTCCCTATAATACGTTTTACGACCCTAATAGATTCGACAGAGGATTAGCTGTAGACATAACTGGTTCTTTTTGGCCTAGGTTTCGCGCTGCTAACCCATTTATTAGCGGTTCTAAGATAACAATTTACACAGGGGTTTACCAGAACGCTAACCTAGACGCATCTAGCTACGATACAGCAACCCGATCAGCGAAGCAGGAGTATTTGGTTGAGTCTATAAGTATTCCTGATAAGAACGGTGATGTTACAATCGTATGCAAAGACCCTTTAAACCTAACTGACGCGCTAAAAGAGAAACTACCAAGATCGTCTAAAGGTATGCTACTTGCGGATTTAGCCTCGACAGTAACTAGCGGCACTTTTGACGTAGACGATGCAAGTGATGTCGGCCAACAAGTACAGCCGAAATATATACGAATCAACGACGAAGTAATCGAGATAAGCTTATCCACCGACACCTACACAATAGTTAATAGAGGTGTACTCGGCACGGTTGCAGAAGACCACTCCGCTGATGATGCTGTTCAAGAGGTTTATTATGTTGAGCCGGGTTATTATGTAAATACAAGCGTAACAACAACACCGGCATACACAACAACAACAAATAACCATCACGTTGCCGACGTGTTAGACAGGGTTATGCTAGACAGCGGTATATCCTCGGATTATAGAGACCTGACAAGCTGGGCGGCTGAGCTTGATATCTGGAGGGCTGAGTACCTTTTAACAAACTACATCACAGAACCTAAGCCGGTTTCTGATATACTTAGGGATATTTCAGAGCAATGCCAGCTAAATATACACTACGATGCCTTTTTGTCCAAAATAAAGGTAAGTGCTAAACGGCCTATTATCGGTGTAAGACCTGTGTTATCTACAACCTCTGATATCTACGATCTTAGTCTAAAGCATCGGGAGGACTTGAGGTTGACAACGGTCTCCGTTTATTCCTTACCCAGAGACTACACAGAAAAAAGCAAAGGCAAGAACTACCGATACAGACAGGTAGCCGCAGAGACAAAGTTTTCCGACCTTTATCAAGTTGCTAAAGATACCGATATCAAAGCAGACTGGCTACCGTCTACATCACTAG
>CERP01006492.1_pt1 | contig 14185 bp, 16 predicted proteins | sample 530801 | NCBI WGS metagenome assembly CERP01 (sample SAMEA2620991, study PRJEB7988) | marine metagenome | biome: marine biome (ENVO:00000447); feature: surface water layer (ENVO:00002042); material: "saline water (ENVO:00002010), including plankton (ENVO:xxxxxxxx)" | depth 5 m | reverse complement strand
GTCAGTCACAGTTGACACAGCCCTTCAGGTTTCTGCTGTTTATGCTTGCGTGAAGCTATTGACTGAAACGGTTGCATCACTTCCTTTGAAAGTATACAACACAGTTGATGGTGATCTTGTTGAAGATACTGAATCAAGGCTTTCATACCTGCTTTGCAGCAGACCAAATTCCATTGACACACCTGTTGAATTCAAAGAAACATTGTTGCTGAACCTTAACACCAACGGCAACGCATACACCCAAATCAAGCGGAACGCATCAGGTCAACTGATAGCAATTGAACCCTTGGCTTCATCACAGATGGAAGTCAGCTTGATGTCAGGTGTGGTTGAATACAGATACACAGGCGCTGATGGTATAGCGCGAATCATCCCAAGTGATGACATCATCCACTTCAGATTCATGGGCAATGGCATCATGGGTGTCAACCCTATTGAATACGCAGCAGGTAGCATTTCAAATCAGCTTGCTTCAGAAGATTTTGCTTCAAGATATTTTGCATCTGGTGCAAAGCCATCTGGTGTGATGTCAACTGATATGGTCCTGAATGATGCACAACACGCACAGGTGATGAATCGCTTTTCTAATATGTCTGATGGCACAAGCAACGCGCACAGAACACTTGTTCTTGAAGCAGGTATGAAATATCAACAGGTGCAATTGTCACCTGAAGCAATGCAGCTATTGGAAAACAAAAGATACAACCTTGAAGACATAGCGCGATTCTATGCAATCCCAAGTGTGTTGATCAATGACACAACAGCCGGGACAACATGGGGCAGCGGCATTGAACAGATCAAACTGGGTTGGTTATCCACAGGGCTTTCACCATTGCTGACAAGAATTGAACAGCGTCTTGAAAGATCACTGACAGCGCCAAATTCAGGCATCAAGATCAAGTTCGACACCACGCAATTTATGCGGGCAGATTCAAAAGGACAAGCTGAATTTCTTTCAAAGCTTGTCACAAACGGAATAATGACACGCAATGAAGCAAGATCAAGATTGAACCTTTCATCATTAGATGATGCAGATGATTTAACTGCACAAGTCAACCTTGCACCATTAGGTGATTTGGGTTCAGACACAGACAGCACAGAGGCTTAAAAAATGAAAACATGGTACAACGCAACCAAAACAGATGACGGAATTGAAGTTTCAATTCTTGATGAAATCGGAATCTATGGCACAAGCGCTGAATCATTCATTGCTGATGTCAAAGAATATGAAGAAGTTGATCAGATACATCTGACAATTAATTCGCCGGGCGGTTCTGTTTTTGATGGTTTAGCCATTTACAACTTTTTGAAATCGCACAAAGCACAGGTCAATGTGGAAGTGTTGGGCATTGCAGCATCATCAGCTTCAGTCATTGCAATGGCAGGTGATACAATAACAATCCCAGAAGATGGATTCTTGATGATTCATTCACCTTGGTCTGGCGCTGTGGGTGATGCTGATGAAATGCGTTCAACTGCTGATGTGTTGGACAAGATACAAGAAACACTGATCAACATATACATGAAAAAGACTGGTCTTGATCGTGAAGCAATTGAAGACATGGTGAACCAAGAAACATGGCTCACAGGATCAGAAGCACTTGAACTTGGCTTTGCAACACACACCAATGAAATGGCTGTTGCAGCACTTGCCAAGGGCATGGAACGACACTTTAAGAAGATGCCACAGGCATTAAGCAAAGAAAAGATTGATGTCACAGACATTGACAACATCAGAGACTTTGAGAAAGCCCTACGTCAAGCAGGGGTTTCAAGAAAGGATGCAGTGGCTTTAGCATCCAAAAAAATCGAAATCCAGCGTGATGCTGAACCCGATGAAAAAGCGACAGAGACTGACGCGATTGAAAGCCTTATTGCAGCATTACAATCCAAATACTAAAACAGGAATTAATAAAATGAGCAAAGAAATAGAAGCCTTATCAGGCGAAATCAAAAGCTTCATTGATAAAACCAATGAAGAAGTTTCAGCACATGGCAAGATCGGTGCGAAAAATTCTGAAAGCTTAAAAGCTTTAGAAGCAAAAGTTGAAGAAGTGAATGCTTCTTTGTTAGACGCTGAACAGCGTTCTGCATCAAGTCGTGAAGCGGCAATTGAAGCAGCGCACGCACGTTCTTCTGTTGGCGCACAAGTTGTGAACAGTGAAGGCTTTAAAGCTTATCAAGCTGGCGCAAAGTCAACCTTGATTGATGTTCAAGGCAACACTATCGTTTCAGCACCTGCTGACAACAGTGACCTGACATCTGCTGAAGTTCCAAGCCAACGCTTGCCCGGTGCTTATGGCGCTGACTTCATTCGCTATGGCATCTTAGATGCAATCAGCATGGGTTCAACTGCAAGCAACTTGATTGAATACGCACAAGAAACAACTTCAACCAATGGCGCTGTTGCAACTGCTGAAAATTCAGCTCTTTCACAATCTGCAATTGAATTCACTTTGAAGCAAGCACCTGTTCAGTTGATTGGCACATTCTTGAAAGTATCAAAGCAAACACGCGATGATGCACCTGCAATGATGTCTTTCATTGACAACCGTCTTTCATACTTCACGCGCAGAGCTTTAGAAAACAGCGTGATCAATGGCAACGGCACATCACCAAACTTGTCTGGCATCTTAAATGCTGGCAACTTTACTGCTCAGACTTTTACTGCTGACACAAATGATGACTACCTTGGTCGCTTAAGAATCATGCTGACTACACTTCAGCAAGCTGGCTACACTGCAACAGCGTTCTTCATGAACCCTGCTGACATCCAGCGCATTGATTTACAAGCTGACACAACTGGTGTTTTCATTGGTTCTGATCCACGCGCATTCAACTTGCCTGTGGCTTGGGGTGTTCCAATTGTTGCTTCTGACCTAGTACCTGCAAACACTGCAATTGCTGGTGATTGGGCAACTGCATCATCTTTATTCATGCGCGACAACACAACTGTTGAAGTGTTTGAACAGGATGAAGCCAACGTACAAAGCAACCTTGTGACAGTTCGCGCACAAGTTCGCGGTGCATACGCAACATTTGCGCCATCTGCTGTTGTATCAGGTGACATTGTAAATGACGTTTAATCTGTAAGATTTGGCAGGGGGGCATTTTGCCCCTTTGTCTTTTTTTAATTATAGGGCTGCTGATGAAATACAAGAATCAAATCAAACGAAAGTTGACTGTTGCACCTGCCACCAGCGTCATCAGTGTTGCTGATGCAAAGGCAAGGCTGGCGATTGAAACAACTGAAGATGATGCTTTGATTCAAGTTATGATCAACAGCGCAACAGACTTCTGTGAACAATACACAGGGCGGTACTTAATCAGCCAAACTGCTGAATATAGCCTTGACGATTTGCAAACAGATTTGAAATATCTTGAAATCCCAAGTCATCAGGCACAGGCTGTGAACGCTGTGAAATACATTGATGGAAGCGGAACAGAAATCACTGGTGATGTTGCTGACTTCTATATTGACTATGAATCAACACCATTAAGAGTTGAACCAGTTGGCGATTGGTACAGCATCCGGGACAAAGGTTTCAACAACCTGACCTTCACAGTTGTTGAGGGATATGGTTCAGCAGGTGATGTGCCAGAAGCCATCATCAATGCTGTTGCTTTGCTTGTTGGTCATCAGTACAAAAACAGAGAATCAGTTGTTGTGGGTACAATCGCAAGTGAACTGCCAATGGGTGTGACTGCATTCTTGGACAAGTATCGTGTTGTGTATCGCAATGATTATGGTCATCAGGTTGCAGGGTTTAGTCAATGATCCCAGCAGGGCAGTTAAACAAGCGCATTGAGATTCAGCGCAGGGTTTCAACACAGGACAACATGGGGCAGGAAACTGAATCATGGACTGTTCTTGCTAGTAGAAAAGCAAGCATCAAGATGACAACTGGCGGTGAAACTGTCAGCACCACTGGCGAAATTGCAACCAATATGTTTGACATCAAGATCAGATATGATCAGGACACCAAGACAGCCACCACAGCGGATCGTGTGGTCAACACATCCAATGATGACGTTTATGATATTGTAAGCGTTGACAATGTTCTTGGTCTGAACACAGACATCACTTTGAAATGCTTATACCGCAGCAGGGGTGTCACACATTCATGAAGGTTGAAGGATTAGCTGAAACACAGAAGGCGCTTCAATCACTGTCTGGGAAACTAGGCTGGAAAGCAATGTCAATGGCTCTGGGTCGTTCTGGTCGTAAGATGAGAGCAGCAGCAAGGAAAAACGCACCTGTTGGCACAGTCGCTCACAGGACGTACAGGGGCAACTTGGTCGCTCCGGGATTTACAAAGAAATCAGTTGTTCTGGTTAGATTTCCAAGAAAGAACAACAACACAGCACTTGTTGCAATCGGTGTGAAGAAGGCAGCATTCTACGCTGTGCAATTTGTTGAACAGGGTCACAAGACAAGAAGCGGCACGAGAGTTGCTGCAAGACCTTGGTTAAAAACATCATATGATCAAACGGTCAACGCAGTACCCGGGGCGTTCACCAAAGAACTTAATGCAATGGTATTGAAGGCCACCAAATGAGACTTGACCAGCTTTACCAGTTCATCACAGCCAACATTACCACAAAGGTTTTCCCAATCATTGTGCCTGTTGACTTCACTGATGATGCCATCATCTACAATCTGGAATCTGTCGAATACTCAGATTCAATGGATGGTGAAACGAATTTCTATCAGGCGCGTGTCAATTTTGTCAGCGTTTCCAAAACTGCCTTGGCAGCGATAGAAACAAGCCAGACACTTGAAACCTTGTTGACTGATTATCAAGGTGACCTTGTTGCTGGTGGGCAATATGTGCAAGACACGCAAATGATTGACAAGTCAACTGTCTATGATCCAAACGCGGATTGTTTCGGTGTCAGCTTGTTGGTTGAATTTTACTACAACAATTAATTTTTAAGAGGCAACAACCATGTCAACAAACGCATACATCAAAGGCTGGACTTTTGAAATAGAAACAGCAGCAGCAACTTTCAGTGATTTTTCAGAAGTGACTGAAGTTTCTGGATTAGGCGCATCAACTCCACTTGTTGATGTTACACACTTTGCATCAACTGCAAAAGAATACATTGGCGGCTTGTCAGATGGTTCTGAAATTTCTGTGACTTGCAACTTCCTTGCAAATGATACTGTTCAAGATGCTTTGACAGGCGCAGGGTATAACGAATCAGGCGCAACCTTTGGCTTGAAGTTCACTACAACTGATGGAACAAATTCGATTGTATACACATTCGATGTTGTGAACCTTGGTTATGAGATCACACCTGCCATTGATGACAAGAACAGCATTGCATTCACGTTTAAGATCAGCGGTGCAATAACAGCGGCATAAGTTCCAAGGGGGTGTGAAAGCATCCCCATTTTTTTCAACATTAAAGGCAACCCAATATGTTCACATTTAAGAAAAAACAAATCCAAGTTTCTGGTCAAAAGATTGATGTCAGAGAATTAAGCGCAGGCGGTTTCCGCAAGTTTAACAATGCGATTGCAGATGAAGGTTCTGATGAACTGATGCAAATGGCAATCTTGATGCAGCAAGGCACAGAACAATTCAAATCAATGTCTGAAGAAGAAATTCTTGATCAGGTCCCAATGGATGTGATCAATCAGATTGTGCCTGAAATTGTTTCAATCAGCGGTCTTGATGAAGAAGGTGAAGAAGAAAAAAAGGATTGAATCCAGAAGTCAGTTTCTTGCACACATTAGCCCTTGAACTGGGCATGACTGTTGCAGCCCTTGAAGAACAAATGACAGGGCGTGAAATGAAAAGCTGGAAACAATTTTATTCTGAACAACCTTTTGGATCATGGCGTGACAATTATCATTCTGCCATGCTTTGTTCAATCCTGTGGAATGTCAATGCCGGGAAGGGCAAAGGCAAAAGCCCTGATGATTTCATGTTCAAGACTCAGGAACAGAAACGCCAAAGCACAACCCAATCAACACTGGGCGCTTTGCAAGCACTAGCACAGAGAAAATAAGAACATGGCAAAAGACTTAGCAAAGATCAATCTGAAGCTGACTGCTGAAAATGAAGTTCTGATCAAGAAGCTTGAAGCATCAGAAAAGCGGATTGGCAAGTTCACAAAGCGCAGCGGTGGCAAGCTGAAGAAGCTTGGTGGTGCATTCAAGACCCTTGGCAAAAGCTTATCAATTGGCGCAGGGGCTGCTGGTATCGCTCTGACAGCACTTACTGTCAAGACTATGAAAGCCACTGATGCGCTTGGCAAAACGTCTGACAAGCTTGGTGTGATGCCAGAGAAGCTGCAAGCCATGCAACGCGCAGCACAATTGACTGGTGTCAGTGTAGAAACGGCAAACATGGCGCTTCAGCGTATGGTTCGCAGGGTGCAAGAAGCAAGCCTTGGAACAGGTGAAGCCAAAGCTGCCATTGCTGATCTTGGTCTTGAAGCCAAAGAACTTGCACAGTTGCCTGTTGATCAACAGTTTAAACGCATTGCAGATGCAATGGGTGGTGTTACATCAGAGGGCGAAAAAGTCAGACTGGCAATGAAGCTGTTTGATTCTGAAGGTGTCGCGCTTGTGAACACTTTGGCGCTTGGCAGCAAGGGATTGACAGACATTGAAAAAGACATGGCTGCCCTTGGTCTGACCCTGAACAGAGTTGAAATTGCAAAAGTTGAACAAGCCAATGATGCGTTCTTAATTGCCCGCGAGAATGTGCGATCCTTTGCACAGGCTTTTGTGGTCAAGCTTGCACCTGCCATCAAACTACTTTCAGATAAATTTTCAGACTTTGCAAAAGAGCAGGGCGGATTTGGCGCAATTGCTGACATTGTATTTCAAAAGCTTTTAGGCTTTGCCAAGTTCCTGATTGTTCGATTCAATGAAATGAAAATTGCTTTCAGGCAATTTGTGAACGACGCAATCAAACACACAACATCATTGATGAAGTTTTTGTTCAAAATTAGCAAACCAATTCAGGCATTTATTGACAAGATTAGTGGTGCTGGTGGCAATGTTGATTTGTTGAAGCAAAAAATTGAAAGGATGGAAAACAGAAAAAGCTCACTGATTGGCGTGTTGGGTGAAGATAGCAAGCAAATCACTGATCTGAATGCAAGACTTGAAGAAACAAAAGCAAAGCTTGAACTTATAAAGCAAGGACAAGCAGAGCCATCAGAAATGGCTGCTTTGATACAAAGCCTTGAAGATATGGGTGTGAAGGCAAACGCAGCGCTTCAAAATGCAATCATGTCACCTATAAGTGATGAATCAATCCAGAAACTGATTGACGATACAAACGCAAAAATGGAAGCTGTTGCACAGCAAATTGCAGAAAAGGCAACTGCTGCATCAACAGCAACAGGCACAGCAACAACTGAAGAAACACCTGATGGTGAAGAACCTGCTGAAAATCAACTTACACTTTTAGAAACCCTGCAAGCAAATAAGTTTAGTATAAAAGAGTATTGGAAAAACCAAGACAAAGAACTTGACGCGGCATTCCAGCAAGAAAGCCTTGACATGGCTTCACGCCATCAGGATGAAATGTCAAAGCTTACTGACCAAGGCGCAAAGGACAAGCTGAAGAAAAAGCACTTGTCACAAAAGCAGGAACTGAAAAACACGCAGGGTGAGCAGAAAAGAGAGAGAGCAGCCACAGCAACATTTTTCAAGTCAGGTCTTTCAGACTTAGCAAAGAACAGCAGGGCAGCATTCAGCATCCAGAAAGCAATGGACATATCCCAAGCTGTGACAAATACTTATTCAGCAGCCATGGGCGCTTATAAGTCATTAGCGCCAATTCCCTATGTTGGTCCAGCATTGGGCGCAGCAGCAGCAGCGGCAGCAATTGGATTTGGTGCAAAGCAAGTTCAAGCAATCAAGGCAAGAAAGTTCAGCAAGGGCGGTGGCGTATCAGCCGGGGGCGCACCATCAACACCTTCAGCATCAGCACCATCAGCACCACCAGAGCCAGAACTGGTTGCACCTGATGTTGACTTTGATGAAGCAGCAACACCATTCAGGCAAGAAGTGACAGTCACAGCGGCTGACCCTTTCACGCCATCTGTCATACGCGATTTCATAGAAAAGTTGCGTGAAGAAGATATTGCAGTGAACTATGATGTCAACTTTGTGGGTGGATAATGACTGCTTATTTATTACATGATGACAACTATCAAAAGGGAAATTTTGACCTAACACTTGCTGCTGTTGGTTCTGGGACAAGCGTCACTGCATTTCCAGAAGCAAGCAACATAACAGACCCAAGGGAATTTAATTCAACCAAAATAAACTGGGGCAGTGATTCCGTTAATCCTTTACCATACAGAAATTTGGATTTTATTTTTACCTTAAATAAAACCAGAGCGATTGATTATGTGGCATTTAATAAACATAATTTCAATCTTGTGCATCCTACTATTGGGTCTTTATACATAGCACAGATACAAATTATTAAATGGGTTCAACCAGCAACTTATACATCATTGGATGTTTATCAAATACCGCAGGGCGGCGACAATAAAAACATTGTGATGAAATTTGATTACAATGAATTCCAAGCTGGCGAAAGTGTAATTGTTAGATTCAAGCTGTGGGGCTTTAATCGACCCCAAGGCGGTAAAAATTATGGATCATCAAGCCTTAAATGTTCATATTTGCAGATTGGATACTCAACACAATTAAGACATTTAAAAGCACCTTTAAACATACCAATTGATTCAGTTTATGAAACAAAGAATTTAAAATCAGACAGAGGGCTTGTGATTGGCACATTATCAAAAGAACAGCCAATACCAATTGATTTAAATTTGAAGAATATGGATTACACTTTTATCCCAAAAATTATAAATATGACAAAAGATTTGCCGAAGAATCCATTTTTCATTTATGACGACAGCGGCACACTGCCTAACATCCCATTTTGTTGGATAACAAAAAAGATGACAAGCCCAAAATTAAACACTAACCACCTTTATGATTTAAGAATAAAGGCACAAGGAAAGGTTTATGAGTAGCAACAGCGCATTCTTTTTTAATGACCTAACGCTTGAAAATTTAGATTTAATTAATGGGCGCAATTATTTTGATTCTGGATCAGGACTGACAGCAGGAACTTTTATAACTGGATCACAAATCAGATCATTGGTGAACTGGTCGCTTGGTGATGTCTATAAAACATTCGATCCTTCTGGCAGTCTTTTAAGTTCTGGAAATCAATACCCAGAATTCTATTTTCAGTTTAAAGAAGCATATAACCCAATATACATTGCTTTTGGAAACCACAACATATTTAGCCAGTCAGACGGGTGCAAAATTTATTATTCACAAAATGGGGTAAGTTACACACAAGCAACAGAATTAAACTTCACATCTGATGAAGATAAAATCATAGACCTAGCCATTCCAACTTATAAGTATTGGAAAATTGTTTTTCAAAATGTGCAAACAGATTTTCAAATTGGTTTGTTTTCATTTTGCAAAAAGGTTGAAATTCCACATTTAAGCGCATCACTCACAACTATTTATAATGACATTGATGAAGCAACAACAAAAGCAGCATTCGGAAACAGTTATCATTTATCACAATATAATCAATCTTTTGATAATTTAGCTATCAACCTGAATAATCTTACAAGAACTTATATTGATGCAAATGCAAAAGATATTTTAAAAGGAATCAAAGACCCTTTTATTTTTGACTATGACACAGAAGGCGTAAACGTATATGATAAAAAAGCTGCTTATTGTTTGCCAATAGGTAAAAATACAGGCGTTAAATTAAACTCCAATCATTTATATTCTATGCAAATTAAAACGCAAGCGCGGAGCTGGTCATGACTGTTCAATCATCAACACTTGCTGGCGCAGATATATTCGGAACAGTAGAAATCATCACAAGACGCTGTTCTTTGACCTATGGAAGCGCACCATGCACAGCCAGCTTGAATGATGCCAGTGCTTGCTTTAAAACAAGAAACGTATTGAATGACTGTCAAGATGTACCAAACATTGACCTTGAAAACTTTTCATACTTTTTTTGTGATGCAGATCAAACAAAAGCAATTGAAAATCACAGACCTTTATTAAAAAATGTTTCAATAGCTGCAAGCAAAATTCCACCAAGGGGCGGAATGGCAAGCGTATCAAAAGCCAAATTCACGTTTATTGATGAGCCAGACACAGACATTGAAACTGATGACAACATTGTTGACAGGTCATACATTGCTAGGGAACAAGGGACATTTTGGGGCAAGTTCAAAGCAAGAAATTCTTTTCTGCAAGGGCAGGAAATCAGATATAAAGTAAGCTTTTATAATTCAAATGGGCAATTAGATACATTAAGTCAAAAATGGCAAATTGAATCTATTTCATGGCCCAACAAAAACGGTGAAGTGACAATCACTGCAAAAGACCCTTTAAACCTGACAGATGCTTTGAATGCAAAATGCCCACCAGTATCAAGAGTTAAACTTTTTAGTGCATTATCAACGGCAGCAAATCACATATTTTTGGATTCTGTTGTTGGTATTAAAAGCCCTGATCTTTTAACCATTTTACGAATTGGTGATGAACTGTGTGAAGTTGACGGTTCAACATATGCACCACAACCAGATGGCAGCATCAAATTAAACTTTACGCAAAACGGCAGGGGCATTCTTGGCACAACACACGCCGCCCACGCAGTTGGCGCAACAGTTCAAGAAGTTGCGCGGTTTGATGCAATGTCAGTTGATGCAGCGCTTGCCAAAATCTTTAACACATATACAGATGTAACAAGCCTACAACTTGACACAACTGGCTGGGCGGCACAGGTTGCAGCTTGGCGTTCATCAAACCTTTTAACAAATTATATTTCTGAACCCACAGATATAAAAACATTAGTTTCGCAAGTTTGTGACCAAAATCAAGTAATGATGTGGTATGAACCAAGGACTGTAAAAATAAAATTAAAAGCAGTTGCACCTGAACTTGGAACTTTAAAAAGCGTCACAGACGCGAATGACATTTGGGATTTGCAGGTTCAAGAAGATGACACGCTAAGGCTAAATTCTGTTTCAATGTATTTAAACCCAAGATCATGGATTGGCGGAAACAAGGCTTCAGACTTTGAAGATGTCGCGGTTTCACTTGACACACTTTATTATGATTTGTACGGACAGCCGAAGGAAAGAAATCTTTTTTCAAGATGGATTTCATCAAGCCCAGTTGCGCTATCTACAACAGGCGTTTTGATTAACAGGTTTAGGGCTTCACCTTTCAGAATAAAGTTCAAAATGGGATATGATAACCTGAACAGTACTAGATTAAACACAGGCGACAACTTCAAGCTATCTAGTAGGCAATTCCAAGATGGCACTGGCGCACCTTATGCACCAGAGTTCATTTGTATTTCCACAAAGTATGACAAAGACATGAACTTGAATGTGGAAGCTGTCGCCTATTCTTACTTTGCCGGGAACAATGCAGCAATTGGTGCTTCATCATTTGACGGTCAAGATTACAGCACTTACATTGCAGCCAACCCTGAAAATGGCGGGGTGCTTGCATGGATTTCACAGGCTGATGGCACAATGGTCAATGGCGATGATGCCTACTACATCACATAACAGGTTGAACAGATGACGACATTCACAGACCTTTCAGGGGCAACTGGGGCTGATGCACCATTCACAGAAACAGTTGCGACAGCACTTGATCGCAATTTGTTTGCAGCGCTTGAAGGCGATTCAACAGCGATTGCAGCGGGTGCAAGATTCTTGACACCTGCTTATGCTGATGGCGCTATATCACCAAGAACAATGAAGGGGGCAGTTGCAGGTTCAGCAGTTGTTTTTGATTATTTTGAAATACAGGGCAACAGAACACTGAATTCATCATCAACAGATAAAACAACAAAAGCCAACTACATGGTCAAAACTGGTTCATTGGCTGTTGAATTAATTGCAAAGCCTGTCAGCATGGTTGCAGGTTGTTCATTCAAAACACAGTTGCTTGTTGATGATGTGGTTGTTGCAGAAACACCAGCAGCATCAGGGACAACACAGCAAACATGGTCAGGCAACATCACCATCAATGCAGGTTCAGAATATAAAATCAAAAGCACATATGTTGGCGGATCAAGCGGGTCAAACAACAATCACCAATGCAAAGCAACATTCAAAGCTTCAAGCCTTTTCAATGACAACAACAAAGTTGTTTCTTGGGGTTTTGATTATGCTGGGTCAGGTGAACATTATGGTGTGGCTTTCAAACTTTCATAGGCAAAAAAAATGGCAACCTTCACAGACTTATCACAATCAACACAGGCGGGTGATCCATTGGTATCAACCCTGACATCAGGGCTTGATCGAAATTTGATTGCAGCTTTTGAAGGCGATCCAACAGCAACCTTGTTCATTCAAGCACAAGATGCAAGCATGACTGATGGCAGTGTGACATATCCAAAACAGGGTGATCAGTCAGCCTTGTCATCTGCATCTGTGCCAGTAGCATCTGAAAAGCTCTATGGTACATGGGGTGGATATGGCAGCGGCGGCTTTCTGATGCAAGGTTATTTGACAATCAACATTCCTAAGGCTGGCAAATATAGAATTGTTGGTGAAATTGAAGTGACTGCAAACGCATCCGGGGGCAATGGTCATCCATCAAGCGCATCTGGCAACGCAAGATGTCAATTAAGAAAAAACACAACAACATTCACAGGAACACCAAACGGCACATTGATTGCAAGCAGCCCAAGATGGTCAACATTTGGCACAAGGGCTGTGCTTGATGTCAGGCATGATTTATTGGCAGGTGAAACATTGCAGCTTTTTCTGGATGGTTATTCACACCAGTATTCACCAAACACGCAATTCATTCTGAATTTGAAATTGTATAGCGATGTGTCAAATGTTGAAGGAGTCACAACAGTTGGGCGGCAATACTTCAGGGAGTTGCCAGCAGGTTCACCAGTTTTTGCATGGACACAAACAGCAGAACTTGGACACATTGATTGGCTTTCAACACCTTATGGCGGTGAAATATCATGACCACTTACACCAATATTCAAGCACAAACACAGGCATCAGAACCACTGACCACCACTTTGGTGACTGCATTGGATCGCAACCTTTATGCAGCAATGGAAGGTGATCCATCAGCAACAGGTTTTGTTCAATTACAAGAACCCGGCATTACCACAGCAACTGTGTCACCTGTCAAAATTCCAGCGATAACAAAACCAACATCAACAGCCACAGGTTTTTTCACCAATGCTGTTGCCTATGATTATTTGTGGACAGGTGGCGACAGGTTAAATTCAACAAACACAGTACAGACTACAAAAGAACAAACCATCGAAAGCGCTGGAACTTATACTTTTGTGATGCGTACAAGTATCAGTCAAAATTCCAGCCAAAGAATCAAAGCCCAACTTTACATTGACGGTGTTTTGAAAGTAACACAACAACAAACCACGACCACGCAGGTACGTTTCAATCAATTTGACATCACGCTTTCTGGTGGTGAAAGTTACTATGTAAAAATAACAAAGACAACATCAGGGACAAATACATTGCGTTACAGTGTGGCGGTTGCAGCTTTAGTTTCAAACGGTTCAGTTGTATACAATGCAGGAGAAGTTGATGGGGTGTTCCAACACTTTCTATCAACCAATGTTGAAAAGTTTTATTTGGCAAAAGCAAGCACAAGTATTTGGAATGATGCTTCGTTTAATTGGGCAGATGGGTTTGGTCCAACCATACCAAACACAGGAACAATTGAAATTCTTTCAAAGCTTTAAAGAAGCCCTGTGCAAGCATTGGGTTGATCAAGGGGTTGCTTGCCCTTTGCTTCACAGGGTTTTCTTTTCCTACCAAGGCAAATCTTCATCATCAGGAATTGCAGCAGCTGTTGGCTTGCTTGGCTTGCTTGGGGCGGTCTGTTCATCCTTTGGCTGAATGCTGAAAGACAACACTGGCGCTTTTGGATTAGCATCAGGTTTGCGCTTCCAAGCTGACAGCCAGAACTCCTGCCCATTCACATTGATTGAACCTTTTAAATCTGGATGGCGGTCACTGTCTTTTTTATCATTAACCCAGACTTGCCCACGATTGGTATTGTCATAATCAGTCATATATTTTCACCTTAGTTTTTTATATTTCGATGCCTTTTTGACATCCACCTTTTTCATATACT
>CERP01004590.1_pt1 | contig 14200 bp, 11 predicted proteins | sample 530801 | NCBI WGS metagenome assembly CERP01 (sample SAMEA2620991, study PRJEB7988) | marine metagenome | biome: marine biome (ENVO:00000447); feature: surface water layer (ENVO:00002042); material: "saline water (ENVO:00002010), including plankton (ENVO:xxxxxxxx)" | depth 5 m | reverse complement strand
ACTGACATAGTATTAGCCATATCAGCTGGTGATATTACAGATATAAGTCCATAATCTCCACCATCTATTGAGTTAAACACTAGATAATAATCTATGTCTGCTGTTGCTGATTTTGTAATTCTTAAATCTATTGTATCATTAACTATAGAAGTCGATAGTCCAGCTGGAGCACCAACTCTTGTTATTTCTAAGTTTGCCTGAGTAACAAGCTCATCGACACGAGCATTAAGTGCTACAATTGCTGCAATTTCTGGTACGTTATCTTCAAGCTCTGTGTCTCCTAATAGTCGTGCTGTTAAAGCATACTGGTCTTTTTTTCCAAAATCCTCATTGTCTGAAGCTAATGTACCTGCCTTAGATTGAGCAAGCATTTGAGTCATAGTTAGTATCGATCTTCTTGCCATTAAGCTATTCTCCTTGTTCCTGAAATTGTAAAGTTTCCTTTTATTGCGTTAGTATTGCCTGCTGCAGATGGGAAACCCAATCCTATAAATAATAATTGACCTTCGTCAATATCTACTGTTGCTTCTCCATCAAAGTTTTTAAATCTACCTGCTGTTGTCGTTTGAGATACATGTATTACTTCTGTTAATGTTACAGCTGTTGTTGTATCATTTGATCTGTCTCCAACAAAAACCATCATTTTAATTGTAGGTGAGTCAGCTGAAGGTCTTACTTGACCTTTAAGTTTTATCTTTTTTAAATTATAAGGTACTTGCACACCGCAGTTTTGGTAGTTTCTATTAACAGTCATTGTACTTGCAGAAGTTATTTGACCAGTCCAGTTGTGGTGATTCCAGCCATAACTAAAGTTTCCAATGTTCATTTTGTCTGTTGCTTTGTTTGTAAAATATATGTTGGCACACCAAAGTACGTTGTCAGAACCTTCGACTTCACCTGTTGCAGAAACATCTCCATCTACAGTTAATGTACTTCCGTCAAATGTTAAGGCTGTTAATCCTAATACAGAATTCGAATCTGTAAATATTGCAATCTCATTATTTGTTCCGTTTGTTCCGTCTAATAATGTACTACCCCATACTCTTGAGTCTATTTCATCTGTCTTTACTACATCTGATGAGTTCAGGACAAGTACTGTATTATCTGTACCTGCTGATGTACCTGATAATTTAAGGCCGCCTTTTACATCTGTGTTGCTAGAATCAATTGTTTGTTGTGATGAGCCTCTTATTATAAAATCTATATCAGTGTTGCCGTCTCCTTGTGAAGAATCAAACAATATACCTGATACTGAAGCTCTACCTGCTGTATGTTCGATGTAGTCTGATTTGATTCCGTATGAAGACGTTACGTTTGAAAGAGCTGCTTTAGAACCTGATATTATTACTTTTTTCCATGATGGCATTTTTCTTTCTCCTTATGGTTGGTTACAGATGAATCTGCCCACTTCCCTTACGGGCCAATAGTTAGTTTTATATAAATATATAGTTTTTGTTATTGTTGTTGTTCTAGCTTTTTCGATTCTTTAGCTAATTGCTTTTCAACTTTTTCTAGAACAGATGCGACAAATGGTGCGTCAGAACCTTTTATCTGTGTATTATTTATTGCTGCTGTAATAAATTGTAATTCTTGTATTGTATAACTCATAGTAATTCTCCTTTTATACTAATATAATAAAAAAATCCGACATATGAAAACATACACCGGACTTTTTACTATTTATTATATTCGTTTTGAAGTTTTGCTGTAAGATGATAAAGAGCATCTATCATATTACCGTTAAAGTTTGAGTTTTTTACAAGCTGTAATAATATACCTATTTCTTCTGTTGTTAGTTGAACTAGATGATATTCAGTCTTTCTTTCACCTTTAACTTCCTTAAACGACTTTCCTTTTATTGCCATATTGTATAACCTCTTTATCACGATTTATTATTCAACGTAAATCCAAATATCATTAGATTCAACTCTAATGTTACCATTTTTTCTGTATGCAGCTACGTTATCATCTACTACAACAGCGGCTGCAAATGCATCTTGTGCAATTGATGTTTGTCCTTCTGTAGCACCTGTTGATAAAAACGCCCATCTTCCTGCTGAGTTATCCCATCCATAAGATACACCAGCACCTTCAACAACTATACCACCATCGGCAGCACCGCCACCATCGTTTAAGTTAATGAATTGGTCTGTTACGTTTAAGTTAGTAGTATCAACAGTAGTTGTTGTACCATTTACTTGTAAATCACCAGTTACAACAAGTTTATTTCCAATTGTTACAATATCATCAGCATCACCAATCTGTACTGCGTTTAAAGCGAATCCATCAGCTAAAGCTGTTTTTAAGTTTTCAGTGCTTACATTAACATCAGTATTTGTAATAGCTCCAGTTGCAGCCCCTAAATATCCCCACTGTGTGTTTGTGATTGTTACTGAATTTATGTTTTCTAGCTGAGCACCTTCTCCTGCTGTAATATTAGATATTTCAGTTATTTGAGAAGCAGCTATTGTTTTGTTAGTTAATTCTTGTACAGCTGTTAATTGTACAATGTCACTGTTTGTGATACTATCTATCTTTGTAGCTGTTGCTGCATTACCAGTAGTATCTTGGTTAAGAGTACCAATAGCAAACTGAAGGTCAAAAGGGTCAGCGTCACTACCAGGAGTAGTGTCTGTAAAGTTTATCGTTAAACCACCAGTACCTGAAAATTTAATTTCTTTATTCTCTGTAATTGTAACTTCAGTTCCATCAGCGTCTTCTATAACAAAACCATCACCCATATCTACTGTGTCGGTGGCTGATGTAATGTAGCCAGCACCATTTGTTATATTACTATTGTTTAATGTAATATTTCCTGTACCATCAAAAGATTGACTTGCAATTGTTCTTGCTGTTTCTAGTGCTGTTGCTGTACCAGCGTTACCTGTAGTGTCTTGATTACCTGCAGCATTTACACCGGGTAAATTAATATTTGAACCACCGTTGAAACTAACACCACCAATTGTTCTTGCTGTTGTTAATATGTCTGCTGTTGCTGCTTTACCTGTAGTGTCTTGGTTTAGTGTAGCTACATATCCAGCTGCTAGAGGTGTGTCTAATGTTAATGAGTCTAAGACTGCTGCCGAACCACTAACTATTACTTTTTTCCATGATGCCATGTTTTAAATCTCCTTATTTTTTTGTATTTCTATATATAAATATACGGCAAATAAATTTTTAATCATCATCACCAATATAGAATACTCCGTTTTTATAATATATTCCGCCTTCAACTGCTGTAGGTGTACTTCCTGCAGAACCTATAACAACAATTCCTTGAGCATTTACTTTAAATTTTTCTGCACTTCCTGTAACGTCGTCCATTCTTATTATAAATGAATCTGCTGCAGAGCTTGAAAGCACAAAGCTTCCAGATACTGATACTTGGTCATTAGATACAAATTCTAGTTTTGTCGATGAAGAAAACTGCACTACGCTATCTGAGCTTGTTATAAAAGCTATTTGATTAGCAGAGCCTGTAAATTGTATTACGCCTTGTCCTGGTCTTATTCTAATATCTGACATCTATTGCACCGTCTTTAATTTTTTAACATCTTTACGAGTTGCATGTATTGTATAATAAGCATCTATCTTACTACTAAACATAGCATCGTTTTCTATAAATATCCTACTGTTACTAACTTCCTTAATATAAAGACTTTGTCCTTTTCCTATTGGAGTAAGCTGAACAGTTATTGAGTCTTCATCTACCAACCACGTCCATTCTTCTGGTAAGTCTATTTGTTTTTCTTTTACTCTACCTCTAATGTAAACAGAGTGCTCAGGTCCTTCTAAAACACCGTATACAAGTTTTTTGCCTTTGTGTGTTTTATGTGGTATACTAAATGATTTTACTGCTGCTGTAAGAGAGCCTGTAAAATTACCGTCGCCTGCAACATTTAACTCTGCAGCAGGACCTGTGATACCTACACTACCTGAAAGTTCAATTTGGTGAGATGAGCCGCTTTCGCCAAATTTTGCATATTGTTTATCTTCACTCCTTATTTGTATTCCACCAACGTTAAAGAAACTACCTATCATAAAGTCTGGTTCTTGGGTGTTGTGGAATTCTATTATAGAGTTACCATTAGTATTCGAAGTCATTCTAAAATATACAGAAGAGTCAGAAGTTAAATGTAAAAATCTATCTACTACATGGGAATGTGGGCCGTCACCAATATATGCATATTCTGAATGTATATCTCCACTTGAACTTATATTACCTTCTACATTGACTTGTCCTGTTCCATTTGGAGCTAATATAATATCTTTATTAGTTACTGACGTTGATATTTTAAAATCACTAGAATCATTTGTAAATCTACCTATTTCTGTTCCTTGATATTTGAATACAATGTCAGCACCACCAGCATCTAATCTAATATCATCAGCTGCATCAATTGTTAAATCTCCTGATGTAGATGAGTCAAATGTTACATTACCTGAGGTACCCATTAGGTGTAATTGATCTGCTATTACTGTTCCACTTGCACTTATATTACCTGAGGCTGTTATTTCTTTTGCAGCATCGATATTGAAACCTGCCATGTTCAAGTCTTGAGTAGCAGTATGACTTCCTAAATCATCTGTGTTTATAAGTGCAGATGCCAATGACGTACTTACATTTGCAAACCCGCCAAGTGAAAGTGTGCCTTCTATATTTGCAGATGAAGCACTAAATGCGGAAGAAGTAAATTCGCTTACGTTAAATTTTTGTTTAACACTTGAACCACTACCATAGAACAGATTGCCGTCTGCAACATTAATTGCAAATTCACCTGTCTCTAAACTTGAAGGTGAACTACCTGTTGTTACGCTATTTTTTATTATTATTGTACTTGACATATTGTTATTCCATTATTATATAAATATCAGAAAGTCCCGCCATCTATCGTTGCATTGACATTTCCTGAAACATTTAATGAACCTGTTAATTGGTGCTGCTGCGTATGGTCCAATAAAAGTATTTGTTGTGCTCTATTTTCTTTGCTAAAAGGTAAGTTAAATATCATGTCTGCTGTAACGCCTGTATTATCGACATCGCTTACTACTGTTTTTATTGATGCAGCTTCTCCAGCAACTCTGTTGTCTAGACCTCCTGAGGTTGAACCGGAAGCAGCTATCCATCTTATTGAGCCTAATGTGTCACCTACAGCTGCCTGTGAAAACAAGCCTGAAGCTTCTGCTTTAAGCAATATATTCTGTTGTTTTCTTACATCTAGATTATTAAAATATTGTACTGCATCAGAGTCAGTGGCTACTGTACCTGGACCTACAATTGCATTTATTATATTTGCGTCAACTGTTGTTCCTCTAGAATAATTAAGGACAAATTCACTACCTGTTGCAGAAGCCGCGGCAACATTGTTGAAGCTTTCAGGATTACCTTCTGCATTTATTTTTAATCCTGTACGTTTATTTGTTTGCTGGAACTGTACTTCGTCAGATCTTACATCAAAACCTACTTGAGGGTCGTCTGTATTGAATCCTATAGAATTACTTTCAGATATATAAAGCGATGAGGTATATCCTGTACTACCTGACACCTCAAACGATAAATTAAACGAACCTGGCACTGCTCTTATTCTAGCCTTTTCTTTATTATCACCATAGAGTAAAGATTTTGGGTCGTCAGATGATGCTGAATAAAAATATATTGTACCATCTCTAATAGCTATAGGCTTACCTCTTTCGCTTGTAGGTTTTACAAAAAGATGTTCGGTTGCAGTTTCGCCTATGTTGTCTATAGAACCGGTAAACACATGCTTGTCATCAGCTGAGTTTCCAAATATTACTGAGCCTGATGTTATGCTTGTTATACTTTGAGTTACAATATAAGAGTCAGCTATTAGTATACCAGGTACATATACATTATTTCCTTCAAAACGCAAAGGCATTGTACTACCTGTACCATCAAACACATTTGTTCCATCGGTGTGTATTACACGCTGAAATGTATCTTGAATATTTGAACCTGACAGATTGGGTAGTGCCATTTATAACTTCCCTATTTACGTTTTTCTAAAACTTTTATTACTTTTTCTATTACTGGTATTTTCTGTTTATCAGTTATAGGATTATCTTGTACATATTCTGCTACTATATTATTTAATTCGTTCTTCTTTATTGTAAGATTGTTTATATTAATATCTTCTTTAACAAGCATTTTAACCAAATTTAAAATGTGTTGTTTTTCCGTTAATGTAGGTTGGGATGTTACATATACTGTATTTTTGGTTTCTTGCAATTTTTCTTTTTTCTGAGTAATTACTTCTACTGTAACCTTTTTTGACTGCTCTACTTTAAACGTAGATTCCCAAGGTGTAAAATATGTGTCCTCTGCAATTACCTCTAGCTTTATTGTTCCTTGAGTATTTTCATCTATAAGACCTCTTAGTCTTTTTACAGGCACTTTAACTTTCCCATCGTCAGATATTGTACCTTTAAACATTACATCAAAGCCATCAGCTTCAATAACTAGCCTTGCTTTTGATTTTTTTAGTGAAGCACCTTCTAGCTTTATATTTGCTTCAAAGTTTTCTATTTTATCCGTGTATAATTTGTACATTTTTCTTTATCTCCTCTGCGACTAATTTTATATCGTCTAAGTGAACCTTTATATTTTTTATTTCTTTTCTTTCATCATAAACTTTAATACCTTTTCTTTCCATTATTAGCCGTATTATTCGTTTACGTTTTTTCTTGTCTTTATCTACGTCTTCCCAGCTGCTGCCTCCAGATTCGATTTCAGCTATTATTTCTTGTATATCATTCCACAAAAAAGGATTATCATTCCACTGTATATTAGCTTTATTCCATTCTATGCTATTAGACATATATAAATATCTCCTTTGTACCTAAAAGGTACCTCCGTTGATTGTACCTTTAGACATCGTACCTACCAATTCCAAACTTCCTGTAAGTTCATGTAAGTCGTCTGATGAGTTTCCAAATTTTGTAGAACCTGATTCGTATATTACTGAAGCAGAAACCAATTCTGTATGGAATTCTTGAGCAACTATATTTCCTTGAACTGTTATATCTCCTTTAACTGTTAAGTCATTTTGCATTTCTATATTACCATTTGATGATATTTCAAAATCATTGTGAGTTGTAAATACTGTACTATTATTTATTGCAAATACAGACTGATTTTCATCAACTCCTATTACCCATCTTTTATTTGTGCTGTCGTTTTGGAAAGATATTTTTCTATCATCATCATTAGCTGTGTGGCCAACTATTACATCCCCATTTACGAATAGCCCAGCATCATAACCTACTCTTGAACTTGAAAGTGTTAAGCCTCCTTCAGATAATTGCATTATTTCGGTTATAGGTTCTCCAGCAGTTGAACTACCAATAGCGAAATTCATTCCGCCTTTTATTGCAGTACCATCAGTTGCAACGCCGTTTACTACTCCTTGTATACGCATTGCTGTAGCATCATCTCTGTTTCCTATTGAAAGGTCTTCCCATGTAATGGTACCTAAAACATCTCCAACAGATGCTGTTGACGGAGTTTCAAATGTACCTGGTGTATATGTCAATGATATTTCAGAGCCTGATGTTTCTGCTGCAGCTTCTCCTCCAACAGCAACGCCTTTAAACTTCTTAGTTATAAACTTACCGTCTGCAAACTCTGCTTCTTTCTGTCCATCTGCACTACGTATTTTAAATGTGTCTACTTTTATATCAAATTCATCTGTAGGTGTTGCTGTATTAAATCCTATTTTATTACCTGAGCTTGATACAAACATAAATGTTTTTTGAGAGCCTTGACCTGAAACTTTAGGTTTGTGTATTGCAAAGTTTCCTGAACCTGTAAGACCTAGAGATACAGATGAAGTAAAAACAAAACCAAGACTTTGAGAATCAGGCCCTGAAGGAACTTTAAATATAGAAGCGCTTCCGTTAGATTCTGTTATAGGTATTGAAATTGTATAAGAGCCTGATGCAATACCATATTTAGATGCAGAAGCTGCTGATATTGAAACTTGTGATGTAGTAAGAAATGTTTTCCTGTCTACGCCTGCAGAAGCTGTAAATCCTGAAGATAATGATGGGTGAGTACTAGTACTTGAAGCAGAGAAAAATGTATTTGCTTGAAGACTTGATGTTGTAAATATAATAGAACCTGTATTAAAAAGAATCTGCTGTGGCATTATCTATTCTCCAATTTTTCTATTCTGCTTTCTAATCTTTCTATAATCTTAGACTGGTCCTGAATAGCTTTTGTTAATATAGGTATTAATTCATTATAGTCAACTGCCAATGGAGTATTATCAAGTGGGTCGTTACCATCTAAGGTATCCTCGTGTCCGTGAACTATCTGAGGTACTACTTCTCTTATTTCTTGAGCAATAAATCCTGTTGTTATTCTACCGCCTTCAGAAACAGGGGTAGCTTTCCATTCATAATCTCTTACTTGTATTTTTAATATATCATCAAGTCCCCACGCAGTATCTTCTATATTCTGCTTTAATCTTCTATCTGATATTGTATCGTATATGACTTGAGTTTTATAATTATTAGGGTCTTTTCTTACACCTCCTGCAAAGTGTTGAACATCATGTCCATTGGAGTCTAATTCACAGTGTTTCCAGACTGCATAAAAAGCATTAGGTATACCGCAGTTTGTACCGTCTATAGCATATGCGTCTTGGCCCAGCCATTGTGCGTTAACAGGTTTTCCAGTCGCATCAACTGAACTGTCATAACACGCGTCACTTGGACCAAAACCTTTTACAGCCGTTAAACCTTTTCCAGGTAACTTAGGTATTGTAGAAGTCTGAACCATTATTCCGTGGCCTGCTCCGGCTTGGTGACATTTAAATTGTTGAAAATGTGCAGCAGATTGATTTTTACCGTTACCATTAGAAGGGTCTGCTCGCTTAACAAATATAGCTGCATAAGCTACACCACCTTGAGGATACTGATTGTTTCTAACAGGCCCTCCTACAACAGGACAATCAAGAGAATTAAATGAGTTAACTTGAAACATAGCACCATCACTCATTTCGCCTAAGCACCAGAAATTATTCTGGCCAGGATTGCCATCAGCAGGGTTACCTCTTGGTCCACCTATTGTTGTTGCACAAGATATATAAGCATAAGATGCAACCTCGTTACCTGCTGCTGTCCCATGATTTACATCAAAGTGGTGTAAAGCATCTGATGTGGCGTTGATGGTGTTATTAGTAAGTCTTCCGGAATACATACAATCGTTGGCCTCAGCTAATACATCTTCGTAGTATGTTATTTCACCGTTTGACTTATTATATTTAAGACTATATAATGTATCTGCGTTTTTAAGGTTTGAATATCTCCAATCACCTGACCTAGATATTTGCATTCTAAATGTGTTGTTTGTCCAAAATGTAAAACCTGCACCAGCTTTGTTAAGAGACCTTTCCGAGTGATTGTTTTGATATGAACCAAAAGTAGAAATAAGACCGTCACTATGCATCATTAAAAACTGATCAGCAACGTTCTGTAAACCACCATGATTACCTGTTCTTCCTTTTCCAATTAACCACGTACCGCTGTCTACTCCAGCAATAGGTGTCATTCCTTCATATGCATAATGACCAGAGTATGCGTTGTTTTGATAGTACTTAATCATTTCATTTTCTTGAAAAAGTATACTTTGGCTTTCCATCTTTAAAGATTGACTAGCTCTGTGATTTCCTAAGTTGTCAGCACCGCCGCCACCTGAACCTAATATAGATGATGTAACGTAAAGTCGCCCATTTATTTCATCGTATGTTACAATTTTAGATTTTGAAACTTCTGTAAGACAAGGTAGATATACCGAGCCTGATATAACCCATTGGTCATTACAATCATTACCAAGAATTCCGTTACCTGACATTGTAACATTACTGTTAAAGTTTACAGGTCCGTTAAAAGTGTTGGGTCCGTTACCTACAGTTATGGCACCAAATGAGCCTGAACTACCACTTACAGTATTTGCAACTACATTTGTAAATGTTGCTGTATATTCATTTTCCCAAGGAACATTATTTATTACAGCTGTATAGTTTGCAACATCTCCATAATCGTTATAAAACTCAAATCTAAAATCTAGTGAGTCGTATATACCAACATTACATTTTATTGTTTGAAATACAACATCCCAATCTCCAGGAGTAAAGCCTCTTCTGTCCCAAGGTTTTACTGATATGTCCCATAGGTACCATACACCTGAATCAATTTTAAATTTAGGAGCTCCAGCTTCTGTACCATCTGCTTTAAATATAAACTTTCTACCTATTTCTTTTTCTTGGTCTAAAGAATCTTGGTCAACATGTTTTTTCTTTACGGCCGTGTCTTCTATTAATCCTATAAACTTGCCATAGTCGTCGCCTCCATCTGTAAATGCAGAACCTGACATATAAACTGTAAGCTTAGGGTCTTCTATTGCATTGTCGAAAGCATTTGTAAAGCTAGGTATTTGTGTTCTTTGTGAGACTGCTTTAAACGAAAGCTCATACCACTGGTCTTGATAAAAAGATGCAGTGCTGTTTGTCTGAGGTTTGAACCACCAATATGCAGTACCATCTAATTGAAGCGCTTGGTCGTTATCACCAATAACAACACAGTCCTGTACAGGCACTGCATCATTAGCTTCAGTCTGTTTATATATACCTATTGATGGGTCCGGAGTACCTACACCTGATGCAGTCCAATATGATTGTAATGATGCTGTACCGTTTACAGCTACTCCATATTGTGTAAAGTCTCCGATAGGAAACCTAAGTTTCTGAAAGTCTTTTCTATATAATAACTCATTAGCCTCAACTGCATTGTCAGATGCTAGCATCCAATCAAATGGAGCTTGGTGGTTTTTCATATAACACTTAACTCGTGTTACATCACCTGTTAAAGGTTCTAGGTTATTAAAAGTTACATGAGCATAAGACGTGTTAAGCGGTGTTCCATTTGAACCTGTTGGATTTGCACTATAGCTAACAGGCATTTGAGACCACATTAGCTCAAAGTCTGAAGCTTCAAATTCAAAGTGCTCAAAGTTTTGATACTGGCCAGCTGTAAGACCTTGTATTGTAGTATGAGGTGTAGAAACTCTTATCTCAAAAGGAGATATTACATCCAATATTGTTGTCACATAAGCGCCTGTTACAAATGACGCCTCATTATTTGTAAATACAGTGTTTTCAAATAAACCGTCACCTTCTTCTTCAGGTGCATATACAGGTGAGGCATTATATCCATTTATCGATGCAGGCCTAGGAGATTGAGGGTCTCTAACAATAAGAATACCACCTTCCATATCTCTTGTAAATCCACCAAAATCCAATAAAGGTGGAGTCGCAGGTTGAGCTGTTATATAAAACTTATCACCACTTTTTCTATAAGATACTTTTGAATCTGTATTTTTATCAGCACCAAATCCATCAGATGAAAGTATATAACTCGATGTTACATTTCCACTCCAAGTATTTGCATCATTTGAACCTGAAAGTTCTTGATTATATTGAAGTTCAAAGAAAGGTTTTTTTAATTCGTTTATCTTTATTACCGGCTTATTAAGACCATATATAATAGGAGATTTGTTTGACGAATCTGGTTTGCATGTAAATGTTCTTGTCCATCTAAAATTAGGTACACCTTGATATACAGGAGGTATTGGTGTTCCATCTGGAGCTTCTGACGCTGTACCTATTATTGTTACTATACAGTCGCCTGGTGGAGTGTTTGGTGCTATATCTATTGATATTACCTTTGTATCTATTTCATCACCAATTGCATATACCTGAGATTTAAGTAGCTGGCCATTTGCATCTAAAACCTCTACTAAAATTTCTGAATTAAGCTCTAGCGTTAATGAATTACCTCGTATGCCTATTAAGTTTCTACCTGAGTTAAATACAAATGCAGGGTCAAAATCTAATTTAAGATAATTGCTAGACTTGTCATCGAAGTCTTCAAAGTATACTTCTCTGTTATATAAGTCTTGAAAAAAGTACTGACCTACGGTTGTCTCTACCTGCAGTCTTTCTGTTCTATTTTGAGCGTTCTGTCTTCTTGCCATGCATTATTCCCGATATTATATAAATATCTAGTACTAGACAATAACCTTACTAAGGCCTTTGGTTCTGCTAATTTCTACTAAGCCACTAACCATATCTTTCATAATGTCTATATGTGATATAATAACAACAAAATCAAACTCTGATTTAAGATAGTCAAACAGCATTGATATTGAGTTTATGTTTTCTGAATCAAGATTTCCAAATCCTTCGTCGATTGCTAGAAAATTAGGTCGTGGCAAATTAGATATTTTTATAAGAGCTACCCTAATTGCAAGTGAAGATATAAACTTCTCCATTCCTGATGTAAGTTCTAGCGGCCATCTATCTTCATTTCCATATTTTATAAAGCTTAATATATTTTTACCATCTACATCAAACTCTATTTCAAAGTTTACTATTTGTGAAAGAGTATTGTTTATCTCTTCCTCTAAATAAGGCAGCGTTTCTGCAATAATCTCATAAGGTATACCATCACGTCTTATGGCATCTAAATAATATTCATAAGATTTAAGTTTTAATTCCAAATCATGAGCTTCAGATATTATGTTTTTTATATTTTGTATGTTTTGGGTCGTTATTGACAAGTTGCTATATGCCTTTTGTATTTTAGAAGACATTTCATCTAACTCTATTTTTATATTAGATTTTTCTATTTCTAATTTATCTAATATAGCATTAATCTTTTCATTTGCCTTTATGGTTTCCTTGTTTTTATAATATTTTTCTATATCCTTTTCTATACCTTTTAATTCAGTCTTAGATGCGCGTAGGTCTGACTTTCTTTGCTCTTCTTTTATAATTATTTCTGATTCATATTGGTTTATTTGCAGTTTTTCGGATTGTAGTTTTTTATATGTATTAATAAGATTTTCAACCTCTGTTTTTTCTAATAGTATACTGTCAGATATTTCTTTGTCTGCAAGAAGTTTTTTAACTATAACCTTGTCCTCCTCCAAAAGCTTTTTTGCATTCATTGCAGATTTTACAAATTCGTTATCACAGCAGTATCTACAATTTGGGTCATATTCATGTGTATCTAATTTAGATATTAAATCTAGCTTATTTCTTACACTAACTTTTTTAACCTCTATTTCTCTTACCAATATAGAGTTGTTGTCTTTTTCAGAATCTAATATAGATTTTTTTGCAATCAAGGCATCTATATCTATTCTTGACATTTTTGAATTTATTTCAGATGTTTTTTTCTTATTTTCTTTTTTATAGTTTTTATATTTGTTTATTTTATAATTACATACATCTATATCATTTTCACATCTTGATTTTTTATATTCTAGTTTTTCAATATCATTTTCTATTGTTATATTTTTAAGCTCTTTTACTTTGCTGTGTATTTGATTTTCTTTTTTGGTGTACCTTTTTTGTATAGATTTGTTTTCATCTTCATATTGATTATATGTCGACATATATTCTAAATACAATTCCTCTTGGTCTATTAACTGTTGAGAATAATCTGTTTTTCCAAAATTTCTTAGAAGTATCTGTACTTCTTTTATCTCTTCATTTGCAAGGTTGTATAGTTCTTCAAAAACTGTTATGTCTAAAAACTGAGAAAGTAAATCTTTCTTTTCTGTTTGTGACTGGTCAATAAATCCTGTATTATTGTTTTGTACAGACATCGACGTTAATACAAAGTCATTGTATACACCTAGATAACCTCTTATGTTTTTGTCTGTCTGAGTTCTTTGCTCTCCATTAAGCGATATTATATTATCATCTTCACCAACCATCCAGAAATTTACATCAACTCTAACATGACCTGATTTTTCTTTCTTACCTTTTCTTTCTATAAAATAATCTACACCGTCTATCTCAAAATTAAGCTTTGAATAAAAATTTGATTTTTTGTTATTTAAAACGTCAGAAGCAGATTTTGTTCGAGAGCATTTGTGAAATATGTTAAACATTATTGCGTCAAGTATTGCAGATTTACCTGCATGGTTTGGTGCAAATATACCCATAACATCTCTAAGTTTTAAAAAGTCTATTACATTGTCTTCACCATAACTAAACATATTTGAAAACTCAAACTTTTTAGGTAACCATCTTACTCCTCTAGAAATTTCTATGTTTGAAAGATTTTTATTTAACTCTGCATTTATATTTTTTATTCTTCTTATTGTTTC
>CERP01026251.1_pt1 | contig 14252 bp, 10 predicted proteins | sample 530801 | NCBI WGS metagenome assembly CERP01 (sample SAMEA2620991, study PRJEB7988) | marine metagenome | biome: marine biome (ENVO:00000447); feature: surface water layer (ENVO:00002042); material: "saline water (ENVO:00002010), including plankton (ENVO:xxxxxxxx)" | depth 5 m | reverse complement strand
TGTATGTCATCAAAGTGTTGAGCTTGTGCAGTTTGTCTAATTTTTGCACCAGCACTGTGTGTTCTTAATCCTCCACCACCAGTGTCAATGTTTCTAGTTACTGTTAAAGTTGTGCCAGATATGTTCGTTACTTTTACATATTCTCTTTGACTATCGCTATCTGGGTCTAAAACTAAATACATTATTACAGCTCCAGAGATAGCTGTATTACTACTATCTGTTGGTGCTGTATCTACGGCTATAGTTATGCTACTTGCATCTGCAGTTAACGCACTTGTTATTGTGCTCTCATAACCATTACTTAATTTACTTTCTTGTGCTGTCATATTATCCTAATCTTACTACTCCTAGTGTTCCAATTCCTGCTGTATTTGTAAATTGTGATATAACATCTTCTGCTCTAACACCTCTTATTCTAACAGTACAATATTGTGTTACAGAACCTATATTAGCATCATTTATCACAGGATAAGCAACACTTTCAACAACTCCTCTAATGGTTTCATCTGGGTCAAACAACTGTAAGGTAACGCTGTCACCTTCTTTTTGTTTAAGTTCTTGATATACTGCTTCTCCTAGGTTTCTTACTCTTAACCTTTTTCTATTAGGTCGTTCTACCTGGTCTGATATATTTACAGGTATATCTACTACCACTAACTGTGGTCTAGGCAATGCCCTAGCAGATACACTTCTAAATACTGGTGTACCAGTGTTATCATCTGTAGCTTGTAGTACTACTTTCATGTTTAAATACCTGGCGTTTCTGTTAATCTGTACTTCATCTCCACCAAATCCCTGGGTACTGTCATTAGCTAACTCCCACCCAGTTGCGTTAGCATCATTAATTGTCTCTGGTCTCGTAGAAATAAAACATTGTATTCTTCTTGTATCAACTATCTCGTCATGTTCAATAGTTGTGCCGACCCACTGTTTAACTTCTGATGTAAAGAAATCTATATTAGGTGTGACTATATAACCACTATCTTCATAGCTAGTTGTTTCTTTAGTGATGCCTCCGTTTGCACCTTCAACAATAACTATAAACTTTCCTGCAGTTTGTCTAATACCAGAAACAATACCTTGTCCTGTTAACTTTCTATCTCTAGCTAATGAAGCAGTTGGTAAGTAATATCTCCACAAATATACATCACTAGAGTTTTCTTGTACTCCTAAAAATATACTATCTCTTGTAGCAAACATAGCATGAGGTGCTGTTAGTACACTATCATCCCATTCTTTTATAAGCTGTCTGTCTCCTAGAACATAAAGATTATCTGCAACAACAAGATTACTTTTATACAATCTACCAATGTTTGTTCCGTACTCTTGTGTACCATAAAAAATAATTCCCTCTAGTGCGTTGATACTGTGTACTTCTTCGTCACCTATTCTTGATTGACCTAATACTTGTAAGGTACCACTGACATCTTTTAATGAATAAATATTACCATCTGTACTACAAGCAAGTATTACTGCACCTGCATCAGCCATAGCTGTAAATTCATGTGTAGGTTCCGTTGTTATAATTGCATCAGCAGTTTGGAAGTCACCACTAAAGTTATGTGCAAATGCTGCTGTCTCCCAAAGATATTCTGCTTCTGTGCTTTTACCAGTAACTAATAGCCTACCTTTGACAAACCATATACCTGTAAAATATCCTGTAAAAACAGAACCAAGGCTTTCATCAGTCCAAGTATCTGTAGTTAAATTGTACGATATAAGTTGTTTGTTTGTACCACTGTCACCTGTAATAACAAATAGATTATTTCCGAAAGCTGCAATACCATGTATAGCATACGACACATTAGTAGATGTCATAGCTGCCCAGTTCTCACCATTATCTGTAGATTTATATATTGTTGTTGCATCAGTAACATACAAATATCCGTTAGTTGTTTGTGTCATGTAATTCTTTGTGCCAGAAAAAGTTATACCCTTATCTGTCATTGTATGTAACAAACTTATTTGATAAGATATTTCTGTATCTGCATTAAATACATCTACACCTTTGCTGTCATAAAACCTTGTAGTATCTTTGTCACTGTTAGTTCTTTTATGTGCATAATCTAATCCTTGTCCACCAGAGAAATCATTACGAGAAAATATCTGTCCAATGTTAGTGGTTATATCTTCTGGATTTGTTCTTAAATCTATTTGTTGGCTAGGAAATTCTGCTGTTCTTATTGTTAAAGGTCTGTCTGTAGATACAGCAGTTCTAAATAATAAATTATCTAATCTAAACCCATAACCTTTTCTTTGTGGGTTTGCTACATCTGCAGTAGTAGGTACTCTAGGCACTTGGATATACCACGCTGTTTAAACTAACTGGCTCTGGGTATCGTGCTCTTAAGTCCTTTCTTGCTTGTTGTATAAGAACTTGTTGATACTGTAGCAAAGAGTTTCGTATGTTAGTAGAAGAACCTACTTGATATACATTAGCTTGTATTGCATCACTAATATATTCTGTTGTAGCAGATGGTATGTCTTTACCAGCAATCATCTGTGCTGCGACACCTGCCATAATAATAGGTTCGTACTCTGTTTCTAATCCTATTTCTGCTAAGGTATTAGTTTCTAAAGATACATCTCCAAACTTTTTTTTGAAAGTACAGTGTACATTAACACCACTACTTATACCAGAAAATTGTACTACTTTACCTGTACTTGTTACAGTTGTTGGCACATCAATAAGTTCTATTGACACACCTCTAAACTGTACAGAGGTTTGGTCTCCAGATATAGATGTGTATTGTGATACTGCTTTTAGGGGTGCAACAATTCTACTGTCATCACTACCTGTTAGTGCAACATATCCTGTACCAGAAGATATTGTCTGTGTCTCTACTGCAAACAGCGTAGGGTATAAATTTTCTATCTGGTCTTTAACTGCGTTAAAAACATTAACTCTTATGAATGGTGGATTAATTTTTATTAAGTCACCTTCTGCGTGTGTACTAGCTGTTGTTCCTCTAGCACCTCTCTTAACAGTTAAGGTTTCATCTGCTGTATTTAAAGATACAATTAACATAAGCTCTAGATTAATTTCAATAAACGCTCCTGCTCCCATTGCATCTTCTTCTTCTGTAGTTAAGTAATCAGCTTCATACGAAACAGTTGTTGTAGTTGTATCTGTTATTTCTTGTCTTGTTATGCTGAATGATTGTATGTCATCATTGGGTTCTAAGTATTCTCTATAAACTCTGTCTACTAAATCTTTAATGGTTGTGCTCATAATTATATAAATTCTAGCAGAACTTAGGACAGTGTGGTGGCACTGTCCATAAGTCCTAATTAAATTATCTTTTAGATAACTCCTGTAATCACGCCATGGTATTCTGCAGGACCTTTGTCCAAGCCGATTTCCATGTAAACACGCTTTGATATTGCTGCTGCATCATCATTGTCTGTATCCTCTACGAATACTGCACCCTTACCTGGGATGTTTAAGAAACAAACATCAAGGTAGGATAAGTCAAGGACGAATGCTTTAGAAGCTGGAACGAACTCGTTCACAACTAATCCAATGTTACCAAATGGTGTGATGATACTATCAATATCAACACCAGCGACATTTCTGTCTCTTGGTAATACTGCCATTTGAGCATTTCCAGAAGCTGCTAGTCCTTGGTTTAAGTCAAGGATAGAGCCTGGTCTTGCAAAAAGAACAGGGTTCTGCATTGGTGCACCATTATCGTACATTGCTTTTAGTATTTCAGCGACTGCATCAAAATCTAATGCTGTGTCTGCTGACGATACTTGGTTATCAAATGTTGATGAACCATTACCAGATGCTACCCATTCGTCAATGCCTCGCATTTCTCTTGGGTTGCCGTCTGTGCCATCATTGAAAGTAGCATTGAAAAATTCGTACTCAACTTCTCTTGCGATTTTGCTAAGTAGTTCTTCAACTTGAAATGCCATTTCATCATTGACTGGGTTTGAGCCTTCAAAAGCTGCTGTTCCACTTTCCATAGCTTGAGAGTTCAGATAGCCTGTTGAGCCCAAAGCTGAATAGGTGAGTTTAACACCTTGGTTCCAGATTTGAACGCAGTCTATTGCAGAACTTCTGCTTCTACCAAAGTAAGCAGGTGTTCCACCTTCGGCAACTGCTGTGTAAGAGTTGACTGTAGGTGTATCTACTTTTTGGGTTTGGAAAACAGGAGCATTAAGAAGTTTACCACCTGTTAATCCACCGACCATGGATAGTAAAGGGGTCCTTCTAGCACCAACTTTAAAAAGTTCGCCAGTAAAATTGTTAATCTCTGCTACAGAGATTGGGTCTGGTGAGCCTATAGCTGCCATTTTATTCTCCTAATAAATTTTGTCTAGGAGCTTTTCTCCTAAACTATTTCTTGTCCAGCTCATTGAGAGCTGCCATTTTGGAAGCAATACTGTCTCTTACTCTGCCAGTTTGTTGTGCTTGAGCAATTTGTTCTTGAGCAGAAGGAGCTGCGTTAATGGTTTGTGCTGTTTGCTGTAAGGCATCCAGTCTATTTTGACCTTCGTTAACTGTATTACGAATACTGTCTTGTTGTCCACTAACAACATCTTCTCCAAACTCCTCATTGATAAATGTTTTTAAAGCATTAATCTCTAAGTCGCCTTCGTACATCAAATCGGCAGCTTTACCAACGCCTTTAGTTCTGTCTAATCCAACTTGTTGAAACAAATTGTCTCTCTCTTGGACTTGGTACTTTACCAGTTCCTCTTTAAGAGTTTTGTTTTCTTCTCGAATTGCTTTCCAATTCTTGTCTTCTCCAACTGAACTATCAGTATCGTTAATATCTTCTGACATTTGCTGTCTCCTATCTATAAATAATATTTTTACAAGAGCCATCTATGTAAAGCTCTGTTATTAACTACTTATTTTTTATTTTCCGTGTCTTGTTAGTAGGCATCAAGACAGTGTTCGTATATCTCCAGGTCAAGTTTAACCCCCAGACCTAGGTATAGGGTCGTAATCAGTATACCACAATATATAGTGGTGCAAGTTATTGTTCAGTTAAACCTGTAACTGCACCTTCTCTAGTGGTTGCTGCACCTACTTGTGCAGAGCTTAATGATTGTTGTTGAGCAACAAGTTTACCTATTCGTTCTTGTTGTTGTGCTATACCAAGTTGTGTAGCCTCTACTATATCTTGTGCCGAAACACCTCGTTGTTGTGCTGCTCCTAGTTCTGTAAGACTAGGTGCTACTTGGAAACCTGCTCTAGCTTGTGCTGCTGTAAGTCCTGCTTGTCTCAATTCTTCTGCACCTTCAAGACTTATATCTGTACCAGCAAGTAATGCTTCTGCACCTATCTGTGCTCTAGCTATGTTTTGTGATACTATCTCACCTGCATTTATAGCACCAGATGCTAGACCTGCACTTATGTTAGGGTCAATAGCACTAGCAACTATCTCTGCATCAGTTAATGTTTTGCCAAAGTTTCTTTGATAAAACTCTTTAACTTGTGGTATTGCTGTAACTACTTGTGAATACAAAGCATTTATTCTATTACCAAACTCTTGGTTACTAACAACATTAGTTACTAATGTCTCTACTCTTTCATTAGTAAGTATCAGTTCAGCATTTAATCCAATGCTTTCTATCTTTCTCTTGTAAGCATCTACTAAGTTAAGGTACTCTTGTTCTGTATATTTAACAGATATACCATCTGGGTTTACATTGCCAGGAAAGTAATTCTTGTATTGTTGTGACTGTCTCATAATAATCACAGCTTCATTAGCATCTTGGTTTGTGTCTATAAAAGCTTGTACATAAATATCAAGCAACTCATCTGGAAATTCTTGTCCAAACTTTAGCTTTACATCTGATAATAATTTTTGTTTTGCTGTTGCTGTTAATGCCATTATGTTGCTATCCCTCTAACTACTGGTGCTGCAATACCTTCTACGATACCATCAGTCACCTTATCAAACATAGTTTGATTATCATTGTTTAAACCATACTCTGTAAGAATAGTATTTATTTTTTCTTGGTCATTAGCTTTTAATATATTAAGCCACTCTGCTGATGTTTCATCCATTCTCTCTCCTAGATACTGGTAAGAATAGTTACGCCAAGGTGAAGCTATGTCTTCGTATGTTAAGTTCTCCTCGTACAAATCAGTAGTAAATAATGCTTTCCTAATGTTTTTAAGTTTGTCTTCTATCATAGCTATACCTACTGCTTCGCTCTCTGCGTTCCTAAGTATTCCTGCATACTCATCTAAGTTAGCATTCTCAAACTCTGCAAAGTTAGGTCCTAACCATTTCTGTGCTAAAGATTTTACTTGTGCATATCCAGCCTGTGTAGTTTCTACTGGTAACTCTTGTGTTCCTTCTAGCCAACTTATTAATTGATTGTCTCTATCAATACCTGCTAGTGGGTCACCTAAACCTTGTGCTTGTCTAGCCCATGTTAGTTCTGTCCAGTTACCTGTTGTAAGCTGTGTTGCAAAAAATTCTACTAAACTATCTCCATCTGCATTAACAACTTCATCAGCATTTGATACACCATTTTGTCTGAGTATCTCTGCTGCTCTAATTCTGTTGTTGTCTAAAAATGATTTAGCATCTGCTGGTAAATTATCTATGTCTTGACCTTGTGAAGTAAGTAACCAATCCCTTTGTTCTTGTGTGTGTGTTTGCCACCACTCTGTACCTTGCCATTCATAGTCAGCTATCTCTCTATCTTCTACAATACCTTCTAGCCACAATGAATACAGCTCATCTGTTTCCATCCAGGGCTGTACTTTTTTTACCTTAGCAAAGTTATCTACCATAGCGTCAAATGGATTTCTTTCTCCTATTATAATTTCTCCATCTATCTCTCTGTAGTTACCAAGTAAAAGTGAATTGTTCCAGTCTTCTGCATCATCTGTAATCTGTCTAACACCTGGCATACCTGTAGTAAAGAAAGTACCAAGTTGTTCATCATCTACTTCATATCTAATAAACATATTTGTTCCTGGTATTCCAAATGTTAAATACTTTTGTCCAGTTGTGTCTTGCCATATTTGTGAGTTCAATCTACCAATCATCTCTACTGGTGGTGGTTCTGTAACAACTGTTGTTGTAGTAACAGTATCTTCATCACCTGTAGGTTCTTCTGCACCATTATCACTTGTAGGTTCTTCTACACTATCATCAACTACAATCTCGTTGTCTTGACTATCTAGTGCTGGTCCTCCACCTTCTCTAACAATATCTGTTTTAATTTGTGCAGCTTCAAAGCTACCTGCTTCTTCTGGTACTTGACTTTCAAATAATCTTTTAGCTTGTTCATCTGTTAGTACTGGTACTGGTTCTGGTTCATCTTGTGGAGGTGTACCAAATCTATCCGTGATGAATGTACTTCTTGCGTTAAGTAAATCTTCTTCATTTTCTGCAGTTATTTCTTGGGGTACTGTTGCTCGTAACGCAGCAATTCTTCTGTCATAAACTTTTTTTTCATACTGGTCTCTTGATATTTGACCATTGATTAATTGTTTAAGTAAGTCGTAATTTTCTGCCATTAGCTATCTGTTCCTGCATATAAGTCTTGTGCTATTCTACCATATACATCTTCAAATAAAGTGTTATGTACCTCTTTGGTTAGCTTGTAACCAATAGAATATTTATCTGAAACATTGTCTTCTGTAAATCCCTTCCAGAAATCTTTGCCATAACTACTAAAGTCTGGTGCTTTATAGTCAACATCTTTACCTTCTACTGTTTTACCACCAGTAAATGAGAAACCACCATATTGATTTTGCCCTACACCTGCTGCTTTATTAGCTTCTGCTAAACCTTTACCTGCATCTGCAGCTAATAACGCTAATTCATAAGCTGTATAAGCAGCTAATGCTGGACCAGATATTGCAGCTAGTCCTAACCTAGGTAATAGTTTTTTTATTCCTCTTTCTATTATTACATCACCTGGTGCAAGTGCTGATATTGTTGTACCTCCAACAAACTTACCTGCTTTCCTTGCAAAATTTAAAGCAGTAGAAGCTATAGCACTTCCAAGTTTAGGTTCAGTAATTACTTTCATTACTTCTTGTAGTTTATCTGCATCCATATTGTCTATTAAATCTCCTACAGTTTCACCTATGTTTATTTTATTTGGTATAGCTACTTTATTATCCATACCAAAGAGAGATTGGCTTATTGCATTACTAGGGTTTTTTACTTTAATAATTAATTTATCTGGTAACTTTATACCTTTTTGTGCAGCTTCTGTAACGATTAATTCATCCCATCTAGAACTGTCACCTATCAATTGATTTGCAACCTGCCACATGTCATCTTGTATTGTGTCCATAGAACCAGTCAATGGTTGCCACATACCTTGTTGCCAATCCCAAAAATCTACATCACCTATGTTTGGTATATTGTATAAATCATCTAAAAAAGCTAATGAAGGTCCTGCGTGAAACACTTCATCAACTGGTGGTTTAAAACTAAATATATCAAATCCATTATCAATAGGTGTCTGTGCATCTGCAACTATGTTTTGCAGTATATTTATTTTTTCTAAAAGAACATTGTTGTTTCCATAAACAGTACTTGCTGGTTGTATATGATTAATGTAGGCATTTTCGGTATCAGCAAGAAAATATGATTGCTCTATAAACTCTGATGTATTTGCATTAAATAATCCTAACTGATTAGCACCTTCGGAAGCATCTGTATAATAATCCATTTGTATGTCTCCAAAAAATTCTTTAATTCCCTCGACAATATTTTTTCCTTTTAAGTTTTCTCTTGTACTATCTATAAAAACATCTTTGTATTTGCTCTGACGAATAGCATCTCCTAATGGGCTGTCAGTTACATCCATTACTTGTAACTGTAGATTAGAAAACCTAGAATACAAGGCTTGTATATTATCGTTTAACTCATTAATGTAGTTTTGGTTTTTTATAAGTTCTTCAAAATTTAATGTTGTGTATGCTTCTGCACCATTTCTATAATTTTTAATTGCGTCAGCTGCAATATTTTTGATGCTTGTATTTCCTCCTTCCAATAATCCGTCTACAAAAAATTGACCATCTCTCATTGCGTATTTATCAATAAGGTCTGCAAACTCTGGGTCATTAAGTAACCTTAGTACCTGTACGCTTTGCCTAAAGTTAATACTTTCTGGCACAATAAATCTAGATAATTGCACTATAGGGTCTACCATCATTTGTACAATGTCATTAGATATTTCTGATATTTTAAATTGTCCAGATATTGCATCTGTATATCTATTAGCAGCAAAAAAATCTTGTGCTAAGTTGTTATTACCACTTGTAATTACTTCATCAATTGTATCAAGGTAGGAAGGTTCCATAAACTCTTGCACCTTATAAGCATTAATACTTTCTTGCATTTCATTGACTGTTTCAAGATATGTTTTACCAGACAAATCTGCGTTGTACATTCTGTTCGGCATGTCTAACATAAACATCAATAAATTTCTAGGTATCTCTTTACCAATTTTTGCAAATATTTTTTGCCTATCTAAAGCAGCAACAGCTGGACCATCAGCTTTGTAAAGTTCATCTACTATCTGATTTAAAAAACCATCTTTAATTATTTTTTGCGTTTCTTCTGTTCCGTTAAAAAATTCCATCCATCTCATTATCTTTGCACCAAAGAAATGTCTATGCCTACTGTTTAAGTTTGTCATTCCAGTATTACCAAGCAAAGGTATGTCTTGCCATTTACCTTTGTATTCTAAACCAAAGTTATCATTAGAAACTTGTTTGTCTAATATATCAAAAGCATCAACAATAAAGTCCTCTAATTTTTCTGGCGAAACTATTTGTAAAAAACTATTTTTAATTTCTTGTACGAGCGTAGGATGTACTGCATTTCTCGAAACAAGTTTTTGTAATATGTATTGAGGTAAGATTTTTGCCCCTGGTCCTACAGCTTTTACATGAGCTGCAATAAGAGATTTAATTAAATCCGAATAATTCATATTACAAAATCATTTCAGCATTATAAAACTTAGATAGTAATAAATTGTATTCGTCTGTATCTCTGTTTTGATTTATCCAGTCAATATGATTGGTATACCAAGCATTAAAATATTTATGGTCACCTAGTTTAGTCTCATCAAATAATTCTATTGGATTAGTCTTCGCCATAAAAACCTCTTAGTACATCTAAGACTGTTTTCTGGTCATCAGATAACTGTGCGAAATCTGTATCAACATTAACATCATTGCTAACCTTTGGTAAATTTTTTCTACCTCTCTGTTCATTTACAGATGCTTCGAGTAAGCGTATTACTTGTGCTCTAGTCTTACTTTTAAAATCATCTACAGTTGGTTGACCGAACATATTTGTAATACCTTGACTTCTAGATGATGTGTCTATTGAAGTATCTTTAGGCATAGTAGTATTTGTAGTCGGTGGCATTGTTGTAGTACTAGATGTAGTAGGTGTAGTCTCTACAAAATCTATATTATTATAGTTTTTAATATAACCTATAGCTTCTGTAATCTCTGCATCTAAACCATTCTTAAATATTAATTGGTCTGTTGCTCCTAAGTTTTTCATGTTTGGCTTTATGTATTCTTTGTAAGTAGTCCAAGCATCAAAAGGGTCTGGTCCATAAGACTTAGGGTTCTTTCTTCTGTAATCCATTATGTGTACTGCAAACTTAGTTGCGTAGTCTATGTCGTACTTAACCTTATTTGTAAACTCATCTAATGATAAAACTTCGCCTTGTTCTGCATAGAAGTTCTTAACCATGTTATCTGGCTCTTGTCCTTTAAAAAACTGTGGTGGGTTTATTTGCCACAAACCTTTATCATTAGGGTCTGTATCTCCGTCTATGCCGTGTTTAAACTTGCTTTCAAGATATGCAATAGCAATTAATATACCAGCATCATCACCATTAACTTGCTCATCAAACAACATTTGTTTTACTTCTTCAACTGTAAACTGTTGCACTGCTTCTTCCATTATCTTTGTACACCCCTTCTAGATAGATTAGTTAATCCAGCTATTGTTGCTGCACCTCTAGCTCTAGTAGCTTCTGTTTCTTCTGCAACTCTTGCAGCTTCTTCTCTTGGTGCAAATACTTCTTCTTCGATACCAGCTAAGTCTTCTGCGAACTGTTCAGCGTCTGGTTCTTCTGCAGGTGTTCCTGGTATTAATCGACCACCAACTGGAGTAGATGGGTCGAATGCTAACCTACCTTCTGTACCAGCACTAAGACCTTGTATCTCTTGATTAAACAAACCAATACGATTGTTTATCTTACTACTAATGTATTCTCTTTCTTCTTGACTTAGTGGTGCACCTTTTCTAGCTTTTGATTTTGCTAACAACTCATCAACAATATCATCCATCTGGTCATTTTCAATAACTGGTGCTTTTGTCTTAGCAGATTTTCTTACAGACATATCTGTTCTAAGAACACCTAAACTTTGCACCCAGTCTAACTTACCACCATTGTTCATAGAGAACTCCATAAGTCTTCTAATACCTTTAGTAAATTCCTCATCAATCATAGAACCTTGTGTCTTAGATAGGTCTATTAGTCCTACACTAGCTAGTTGGTTCTTTAAAATAATTCTTAGTCCTGGTGCTATATCTCTAGCAACTTCACCTGCCATATAAGGATAATAAATAAAGTTATATCCTTTAGCTTTTAAATACTCTTGTGCATCTAGTGTCGTTGGTTTAGTAATATACTCGCCTGTAGTACTATCAAATCTTGTTATCTCCTCTGTGTATTTACTTTGAAAACCATCACCTAAAGGTTTATTAGTATCAACACCATCACTTAATAAATCTATTACCCATTGTGCTGTAGGTGTTGCGTCTCCTGCTCCTGGTTGCGTAGGTATTCTAGGTGCATCTTCTATGCCACCTATACCTCTCGGCATTGTGTATCCTTGTGTTTCGTTTTCACTCATCTGATAAATCTCCTAGACCAAATCTTGTTACTTCATTATAAAACACATCTTGGAAGACTGGTAAGAACTCTGGAGTTTCTTGTGCTAAGTTAGCTCCGTACTTATACAGTCCATCTCTAATAAGTTGTGCTTCTTCGGAAGTCTGTGTCCTTAACCATATTACTGCATTTTCTTTCAGTGGTATGTTTTTTCCTATTTGTATACCTTTGATTACTTCATTCCTGTAATTTAGATATTCACTTACTTGTGGGTATAAACCACCTAATCCTTGAACTCTTGGGTCTGTAATAGCTTGTTCTAATATAGGTATAACTAAATCCCAGTCATAAGTATCTGGTATTTCTTTTCCTGGTAATAATGTAGCTACCTCTGCTGGGTCTACTTGATACGCTAAAGGAAACATTTTTCTTAGAGTAAGTTCAAGTTCTGCTTTCTCTATCTTTTGTTCATCTGCTGTGTATCTTTCTTTATCCCACTTACCTTGAAATCTTTCAAGCATTGCTCTCTCTACAAGTGATGCTGCATAAGTAGAAGCTCTCCAATAGAACTCCTCTTTGTTCAATGGTGTTATATTACCTAAACCTTTTTGTATACCATAAGATGTGTAATCAACTTCACCAGTTCCTAGCTTGTCAAAGAAATATAAAATAGATGAACCATAATCACCATACAGTTCTGGGTTTTCCATTAAGAAATCATACTCTGGTTTTGTTCTAGCCATAGGTCCACTCTCTGATATGTTCTTACCTTTAACCTGTAACTGTGCAGTTGTAAAAGAAGTTTCTAAATCATAAATATCTAGACCCAGTAACCTAACAACATCTAATGTAGCTTCATAATCTGCTTGTTTGCTACCCATAGTAAGAGCATACTGTTCTCTTAGGTCTTGATAAAAACCATGTACAACTGATAACTCTACAAAGCTGTTCCATACCACACCAGATACTTCTTGTGTAGTTCCGTACCATTCATTAAAAGTATCGTTGTCTTCATCTATACGATACAACACATTTAGTTTTGGTACTAATGGGTTAATGTTTCTATCCCAGGCTTTTAACTGGTATATGTTATCTCGTATAATTGCAGCTGTATCAAATATAAATTGTGGGTCATCTGATTTATTAGGATAAAGTATTGATGCTATTTGTGTCGCTTGTGTAGTAGCAGCTAAATATAAATCTTCATCTACACCAGATAGACCTACCTTAGAGGCAACAGAGTTTAACATGTTCTTGCCTGTAGCTGGTAAGTTTTCTTCTACCAGTATTTCTCCTAGTATGTCTTTAATATCTCCACTACCCATACTGTCAAAGGGTAAACCAAATTGGAAGATAGTTCTCTCTAACAATCTTCTTATCTCTGGATTATCTCTAGTAACAAATCCTGTTGGTATAGCAACTACTGGTCCTAGTGGAGGTAGTAATCCACCACCAGCAACACCTAATGCTGATATAGGTAGACTTCTTTTTAAAATGATATTACTTTCTGTCAAACTTATATCATCCGTCCAAAGTCCTTCACCTTCTGTTTTAACATAACTTTCTAATGCTGTTCCACCTACAGGTATAATTAAGTACTTCTCTCCAAACTTATCTGAATACACATAGTTATTCTCTATACCTTTTCTGTAAGCAAATCCTACTTGTGCTCCTGCTCTAGGGTTTGCAGCAGCTAGTTGTGTCCATCTTCCTAACACTTCTCTATATGCCTCAAAGAATGGCAAACCAACTTTATATGCTTCTGCTAAGTATCCTCTTTCAAGTAAGTTGTACAACAACCTGTTGTGTAACTCGAACGCATAACCAGATGCTGTTTTGTTTAAGTCATTGAATGTCATGTTTCTAACATTGTCAGTTCTTATACCATCTAGGTCTAACATTGTGTGATACTCAATCTCTGTAAACTGTGAGATTACTCCACTCTTTCTTGCATTATTCATAACAAGTTTTCCTGCATTACTATCTACCATTGCAAGTAATCCTGTTTGCTGCATAAATTCTGCAACATCATCATATTTAGCATTACCCATTTGCAATACTTTTCTTAGTTCTTTGATAGTAGGTGTAGGATTTTCTTTAATTAGATTTTTAAAATCAGTAGTAATGTTATAAGTATTTTTACCTGTATCTTTGTGAAACTCTCTTATTGCTCTACTGAATTGCATATCTTGTGATTTGTCTAAGACACCATCAACTAATACATTTCTTCTTGGTAGTGATGAATAGTATGCACCAATCTTTGTATTCTCGTCACCTAATCTAATTCTACCTGCAGTTTCAATACTGTATGCTTGGCTTTCTGCATTAGCTAAATTTAAATCTAACACTGTCTGGTTCTTAGATACTGACTGTAATACTCTAGGTGAGTA
>CERP01010102.1_pt1 | contig 14329 bp, 19 predicted proteins | sample 530801 | NCBI WGS metagenome assembly CERP01 (sample SAMEA2620991, study PRJEB7988) | marine metagenome | biome: marine biome (ENVO:00000447); feature: surface water layer (ENVO:00002042); material: "saline water (ENVO:00002010), including plankton (ENVO:xxxxxxxx)" | depth 5 m | reverse complement strand
TTATTTTGAATTAGAATGCGCAGTTGAAAGCTGGGCAGAAGAAAAGGGAATATTAGATAAAGCTACACCAATGGCCCAAGCCCTTAAGACTTTAGAAGAAACAACAGAACTTTGTACAGCTATTAATGCTGATGACCGTGAAGAGATTATTGATGCAATGGGTGATATTATGGTCACCTTAATTATTCAAGCTAAGATGCAGAATGTATCTTTAGAAGAATGCCTTGAGTCAGCTTATAAAGTAATTTCTAAACGTAAAGGTAAAATGATTAACGGACAATTTGTAAAAGATGAGTAGTAATAATTATTACCACGGACAAACAAACACTTTATTAATAGATATTAATATAAATTATGTTTATAGAAGCAGAACTACAATTTAGGCACTACAATCCTAAAAAAATAGAATCAGGAATGTTATTTATGAATCACATTAACCCTGGACATCCTGATAAAGAACATGTTCAAGTGTGGGAGATAACAGAAGATTATTTTCATAATGAACTACCTGATGAAAAAATTATTGAAGAGAATGGTTATCCTGTACGTCCTTTTATCATCAATGATATTATTATAGTAACACCTGAAGAGATAGGAACATTTGTAATCATTAATGAAGAAGAAAATGAAGAAGCATATATAGAGTTTGGAGTGACAGAAATGAACTTTATACTAAGAGAATTTGATGGATGGTTAGATGTACTAATAAACGAAGATACTCTTGATGGTAGATTAGTTGAACCTGTCTATGATGAACAAAACGATAATAAAGTAATATTAAAATTCATTGATGAAGAAGAATACATCGATGATGAGGAAGAATAATAGAGCGATAGTCGTTCTATTTTTTATTAATTAATAAATACAATTAAAAATGAAAAACCAATTAACGTACACAACGTACACAAACGGACAAATCAAACAAATTAAACAAGGTCTTCGTGCTAAAAAACACAAAAAGAAGTTAGCTGAAGAGTTATGTAAAACATGGCAAAGTGAAAACATCAATGGTGTTTACCAAAAAATCTTGAAAGTTAATAGACAGATGGCACCAGTTAGAAAAAGAGGAAGAAAAGCTAAAAGAATAGAAAAGTTAAATTTTGAAATAACAGAGACTAAATCTTCTACAGGAATCACTCTTACAGGAGACGCTTTAAAAGTTTATGATAAGCTTAAAAAAGAACCTAAAAAGATAGTTCTACATGAAGATCATGTAAGATATTATTTTTAATTACTATATTTAATTAATATATTTGAAGAACAAATGGTTGACGGATGTAAAATCTGTTAGCCATTTCTCTTCTAATTTAAACAGGACAACTAAATGAGGGACAACAACATTATCTATGATATAGAAACTATGCAGGAGTGCTTTATAGTGGTGTGTATGAGACCAGAGCAAACTCCTAAAAGCTTTACAGTTAGTAAGTGGCATAATCAACTTGATGCTTTTGTAAATTATACAAAAGAAAATGAAGATGTTTATTGGGTGGGTTATAATAACCTACGCTTTGATGCTCAAGTGGTAGAATGGATATTGAGGAACTATGAATGTTGGCATGAGTTGACTGGTCTAGAGATATGTGCTAAAATTGCACAGAAGGCTCAAGATGTAATCCATGATGCTAACTTTGATGTGTTTGCTGAATATAGAGAGCATGAACTCACTCTAAAGCAAATGGACCTATTCAAGATACATCACTACGATAACAAGAATAGGCGTGTTAGTCTAAAAAGATTAGAGTTTGAAATGGATCTTGAGAACATAGAAGAGATGCCTATACATCATACTAAAACTAATATGACTAGAGAGGAAGTTTATCAGTCTATACAGTACTGTTTTAATGATGTTGATGCAACTTATGAATTCTACAAAGTTACATTAGGGGAAACAGATCATCCATTGTACAATAAAAACAATCAGATTCAGCTCAGGAATGATATTGAGCAGGAGTTTGGTATACCCTGTCTTAATTATTCTGATAGTAAGATAGGAGATGAGATGATTAAAAAGTATTACTGTGAGGAGAAAGGTATTAAAATTCAAGACCTTCCCAAGAAAGGTTATTTTCGAAAGAGTATAGCGTTAAAGAATTGTATAGCTCATTATGTTAAGTTTGAAACCAAACAGCTTAAAGATTTCTTGATACAAATTAAGAGAATTAAACTTGGTACACAAGATAGCTTTAAAGAGCACATACATTTCTATGGTAATGTATACTCATTCATGAGAGGAGGATTACATACAGAAAATAAACCTGAAGTGTTTGAATCTGATGATGAATATGAAATTATTGATTGGGATGTAGCGAGTTATTATCCTGCTATTATTATTAATAGTGGTAAGTATCCTGCACATTTAGGTAAAGCCTTCTTAAATGGGTATAAAAAGATGTTTGAGCGTAGGTTAGAACTTAAACCTAAAGCTAAAACAGATAGAAGAATTAAAGGAATCGTAGGAGCACTTAAACTTGCAGTTAATTCTGTATATGGTAAGTCATCTGATATGCTTTCATGGATATATGATAGGCAGTTAACTATGTTCACCACTATAACTGGTGAGCTTAGCTTAATGATGCTTATTGAGAAATATGAATTGAACGACATACATGTAATATCTGCTAATACAGACGGTGTAACAATTAAAGTGAGAAAAGACTTGATTCCTAAAATGCATGAGATTAATGATTGGTGGTGTGATGCTACTCAATACATTTTGGAAAGAACAGACTATACTAAAATCATATTCTCAACTGTTAATGATTACTTAGCTATCATGCCTGATGGTTATGTAAAGAAGAAAGGTGACTTTCTAACAGACTTTGAACTTCACAAGAACAAGTCTGCTAGAATTGTACCTATTGCTCTTGAGCAATACTATGTAAATGGTATTCCTGTAGCAGAAACGATAATGAATCACAAGAATCTATATGATTTCTGTATTAGAAAGAAAGCGTCTAGAGATTTTCATTATGAAGGTGTAGACCCAAAAACTAACAACCAAACTATATACAATAAGCTTATCAGGTACTATGTATCTAATGTAGGTGAAAAAGTATATAAAGTTAAAAACGAAGATTCTCAGAGTAAGGCAGTAAAGAGAAGTCAAGTGGAAGCTGGTGAATGGGTATGTCATGTTTGCAATTATCTAGAAAAAGATTCTCCAATAGATAATGTAAACTATAAGTATTATATAGATAAAGCAGAAGGAATGATTGTAAAGATTCTTACAAAAGGTAAACGTAAAAGAAATTTAGTCATACCTAATCAAACAAGTTTATTTTAATATGAACAAAAGAGCAAAAATAAATAGAAAGAATATAGCCAAACACTTGATGAAGTATCAACTAGACCTTGTTGGAAAGGATTTAAATGATGCTTTTGACAGTGATTGGGAACAGTGGACACTCACTGTAGAACAGTATGAGAAATTTAGACAATATTCTATAAGAACACTAAAGAAAGTATTTAAGTTTAATACAAACAAAGCAAAAGATACTTTCAGGTGGTTTTACAGACACTTTGGACTAAGTATAGATGATAAAAATAACGAAATAAAAACAGAAAACCATGAGTAAATTAATTAATGAAGACTGGGAACACGCAGCTTATGCTAACGATGAAATCTATAAGGCAGAAAGGGACTATAAAATAGAGTTGGAATATGAAGAATGGAAATATAAAGAAGAACTAAAGAACAAAAAACCTGCAATAATTGAAGTAAAAAAGCATAAAGACAATGAAACTGCACATAAGCCCACAAGTATTCAAAGAACTAATAAAGAAGAGTTATAATTTAGACTTAGTATACTTATTAAAGCTTATAGAAGATGGACAAGATATATCACCTTTATATGAAGATAGTATGAAGATTGGTGCTCTTCATCAAGGATTAGTTAGAAAAGGATTAATAAGTAGAGATGATGATAAGGTGACAATAGAAGGTAAAGCTCTGTTAAACTTTATTAAAAGTGATGATAGCTCACCTAAAATAATAAAACGTAAACCTTTAGTAACTGATTTTGAAGAGTGGTGGAAGAATTATCCTACAACAGATAGTTTTACATACAAACATAGAACATTCAAAGGTAGTAGATCGTTACGTAGAGCTAAGTCAGACTGTAAATTAAAATTTAAAGCGATAATTAATGAAGGAGACTACACAGCTAAACAGTTGATAGATGCTCTGAAGTATGAGGTTAAAGTTAAAGTGGAACGTTCTCTAAAAGAAGGTAAAAATATAATGAGTTATATGCAAGGCTCAGTTCCATATTTAAATCAAAGAACATTTGAAGGTTTTATAGAACTTATGGAATCAGAAAAAGATAAACCAGAACAAAAAACAGGATCAACAGATATTTAAAAACATGGCAATTAAAGGAAACAAAAGGAAATGGAAAAAAGTTAATGGAAAATGGTACAAGAAAGAAGCATCAACTAAACCAATAAAGTTTATACCTTGTAGTGAGGATTCTCAAATATTTAGTTGGCAAAGAACTAATAAAAAAGCTACAGAGAACTTTAGATCAGGACCAACAGGTGCTGTTTGGAAGAAACCAAGAGGTAAAGTGCATGATTATCTTACTAGAAATGACAATAAAAATGAAAAAAAAGATAATAATAATGATACTCGTGGGTTAAGTTTCATGAAAGAAATACCATATTAAAATATGAGTTTTGAATTACTAAAAGAAGAGGTTAGAAAAGGCCTTGAAGGAAAGAATGGTGGTGTACCTATGGGTTTTGATAGACTCAATAGATACATTGGTATTAGAAAAAGTATGTATTACTTAATAGGTGGTCTCACTGGTTCAGGTAAGACTAGTTTTATTGATGATGCATTTGTACTTAATCCTGTAGATTGGGCTATGTCTCCTGAAGGAATACAATCAGGAATTAAAGTGAAGGTGTGGTATAGATCTATGGAGCGTAGTAGAACTTACAAACTTGCAAAGTGGACATCTCGTAGGATATTTATGGATCATGGTATAACTATAGGAGTTAATAAGCTTCTAGGTTGGACAGATAAGATGTCAGAAGAAGAACACAAGCTTTTCCTATCATATGAGGACTATATGAATAAATTATCAGAGATGATTACTATCATTGACGGACCAGAGAACCCTGTAGGTATTGCTAAAGAACTAAAAGCATATGCTCTAGAACGTGGTGAAATAGTACAGCAGGACAAATACAATAAGTTATATATTCCTGATGATCCAAATGAAATAACCATTGTTGTTATTGACCACATTGGACTACTGAAAACCACTAAAGATCAACCAACTAAGAAAGCAGCTATTGATAAGATGTCTGATGAGTTAAGATATGCTCGTGACTTTTATGGATACTCACCAGTAGTTGTTAGTCAGTTTAATAGGTCTATTGCTAATCCTATTAGGATAAAGAACGGTGATGTTGAGCCACAGTTGGAAGATTTTGCTGATAGTTCTACAACACAGAACGATAGTGATATATGTTTAGCCTTATTTGACCCTATGCGTTATAATGTAGAAGACCCTTCTGGATATGACTTAAATAGACTTAGAGATGATTATGGTGCTAAATATTTTAGAAGCTTACGACTTATTAAGAATAGTTATGGTGAGGATGATATTAGAATAGGTCTTGCATTTCTAGGTCAACTAGGTATGTTCAAAGAACTTCCTAAACGTAAAATTATAAAAGAATCTGATTATGATTCAGTAGTAAATAAAACATTCTTTTTATCATGACAGGCCCTATAGAACTATTAGAACAGAGATTTGCTGAGATAAAGATGATGAGATTTAAATCTATGTCAAAAAAAGACAAAGAAGAAATTACACATCTTTATAATCAATACTATGCATGCATAAATGTATTGAAGGAAGGGATTAATTTAAAACATTACAGAAAAAAGAATGACGTTAAGAGATAAAAGACAAGCAGAGTTTGCTAATACATGGTGGAACCATGGTAAGTATGGGATACTAAATTTATGTCCAAGGTTTGGTAAGATTAGAACTACAATCAACATCCTAAAGAAAATGGATAAGAATTGTAGTATTCTAATAGCTTATCCAGATAAAAAGATTAGAGCATCTTGGGAAGAGGATTTTGAAGAAATGAATTATGTAAATGATAGTGTAACATACACTACACATTTGTCAATACATAAACATTCAGGTACTGAGTTTGACATTGTTGTTATTGATGAGATACATTTACTATCAGAAGCACAAATAGGTGCATGTCTAGACTTGTTCTCTCAGAATGATAATATACTAGGTTTAACAGGTACACTATCTAAATGGAGCAAACGTAAACTTAGTGAAGACTTAGGTTTAGAAGTGTTAGCTGAATATCCTATTGAGAAAGCTATTGAAGAAGGTGTTATTGTGGATTATAAAATCACTATAATTAAAGTGCCATTAGATGATAAAACCTTAATACAGTTTAAAAAAGGTATGAAAACTGAACTAAAGCAGTTTAAAGCTTACAGTTACATTATAAATAAAATGATGTATTCTGGAGGTAACACTATGTTTATGAGACTAGCAAGAATGAGACTTATACAGAATTCAATAGCAAAGTTGAATGAGACCAAACGTTTATTAAATAACTGGTCTGATGAGCGTGTTCTTGTATTTTGTGGTGTGACTAAAATAGCTGATGTACTTGGAATACCATCACATCATAGTAAATCAAAAGATAAAGATGCTTTTAAAAGATTTGCTGAAGGTGAAGGAAAACACATGGCAGTAGTGAAGATTGGTAACACAGGAATTACATACAAACCACTGAACAAGGTGATTATAAATTACTTTGATAGTAATGCAGAAAATCTAGCTCAGAAAATTAATAGGTGTATGGCTATGGAGTATGATACTCCTGATAAAAAAGCAGACATATATATTATATGTTCTACTGAAAAAGTTGAAGAGAGATGGCTTAATAAAGCACTAGAATTCTTTGATAAAAACAAAATACGATATGCTGGATTTCGAGGCTAATTTCGTATATTTATAGACTGAATTATTAATAAATACAAACAAAAAATGAGTTCAAAATTAATTGGAATTGTTGGTGAGACTGGGACAGGAAAGTCAACCGCTATTAAACACTTAAACCCTGAAGAAACGTATATAATAAACGTTGCTAAAAAGGAATTACCTTTCAAAGGAAGTGAAAAACTGTACAATACAGAAAACAAAAACTACAAAGAAGTAGATGATCCTGTACAAGTAACAAAACTTCTAAAAACTATATCTGAAAAAGCAACACACATTAAAAATGTTGTGATAGAAGATAGTAATTATCTTATGGGTTTTAGAATGGTGGAAAAAGCTACAGAAGTTGGCTACACAAAGTTTAGTGTTATGGCTAAAGATATGGTAGACATGTTCAGAACAGCTAGAAAACTAAGAGATGATCTTGTTATATTTTACTTTTCACACCCTGAAACTATAGAAGATAGTGGTGAGATTATAGGATATAAGATTAAAACTGCAGGTAAGCTTATTGACAATCAAGTATTGTTAGAAGGTTTACTTACAGTGTGTTTATACACAGATGTAGAAGACACAAAAGATGGTGCTAATTACAGTTTCTTGACTAATAGATATAGAAAGAGACCTGCAAAAAGCCCTGATGGTATGTTTGATAAACTAAAGATACCAAACAACTTGCAAGTTGTAAAAGATGCAATAATAGAGTATTATCAATAATTAATAAATATGTATAATTTAAATTTAAAAACAAATGAGTGGAATTGGAGGTAAATTAAGAGAATCAAGTAGTAATGATAGTAATTACGAAAAGAAAGTAGGAGTATTTGAAGCTAATGTTATAGCAATCAATCCAACAGCTGAAGAATACAGTAGTATTCTAGGCAGAGAGATTAATGCAGACAGTAAAGCTACAGAGTACTTGGGTGAAAGTAAAGATGGAAATACATATCTACGTATAGATGTGTGGTTACAAGAAATCAAAACTCAAGAAAATTATAAAGTGAGTTTCTTTCTAGAAGACAAGGAACGTGAGAACAGAGACCAAACAAAGAAACAGTATATCAACAGTGTTGGTACTACATCTTGGGCTGATGATGAGTCTAATTTATATGAATGGTTTACTAAGGATCGTGATTATCGTGTAGCTTATGTAGGTGAAGAAGATTTATATGGATTTATGCAAAAGTGGTTGTCTAAGCTAGACTATCGTAATGCTAAAACTGAATTAGAACTTGATTGGAAAAAGTTGATGAGAGGTGATACAAGGGAACTAAGAAACCAAATTGATGGTGAGTATTGTGGAACTGTTGTTTCTTTGGCTACAGTAGTGGTAAGAGAACGTGATGGTGAAACTAAAGAGTATCAAGGGATATATAACAAAGGTTTTCTATCTGGATGGGCTATGAAGTTCTTTAGAGCTGTAGATTATACAGATAGGAGAGTAGTTGAATCTCTTTCATCTAAGAAATCTAGAGATCTGAAACAGCATGAGAGATTTGTAGTTCAAGTGAGTGGTGAATATGGTTGTAAAGACTATTACATACTCAAAGAAATAGAGAGCTATAATCCTGATGATAATTTAGTAGCGTCAGATAAACACATCTCAGATGATGGGGATGATTACTAGGTAAATAAAATGTAAAACAAGAGCCCTTTTCAGAAATGATTAGGGCTTTTTAATTCTTAAGAAGATGATAAAAGGATCAAAAAAACAGAGAATAAGTACAGATGTTATTCTTACAAAAATATCTTCCTATGACATATTTAAGTTTTATATGCCTAATAATGATTGGCAGATTAATATAGTTACACATTCTCCTTTTAGAGATGAGAGAACACCTTCTTTTATTATTGGTAATAGAGAAGGTTTAGACTCCTTAACTTATATTGATTTTGGTAATACAAGCTTTAAAGGTAATTGTTTCACTTTTGTTATGCAGCTCTATAATATTTCTAACTTTATTGATGTGTTGAAAAAGATTGATACAGATTTTGAATTAGGTATATCTACAGGAGTGAAAAGTGAAAAGTACAAAAAGATAATTACTAGTTATAAGAAACCAGAAATAAAAGCAAAAGACTATTCGTTTATTCAAGTGAAGACTAGAAAGTTTACAAATGAAGAGCTCTCTTATTGGAATGATTACTATCAAGACATAGATGATCTCAAAGCTAATAATGTATTTTCTATTAGTGAAGTGTATCTAAATAAAAAGCGAATTGTGTTAAAAGATAGTGAGCTTAGGTTTGGTTATCTATATGATGGTAATTGGAAGATTTATAGACCTTTTTCAGACAGAAAGTGGAAGTGGATGCCTAATAACGTACCTATCACAGCAATGGATGGAATAGATGATATCAAAAATTGTCATACAGCTTTTATTACTAAGAGTAAGAAAGACTATATGGTGATGAAAAAGATATTTCCAACTGTTTGTGCTGTACAGAACGAAGGTGTAGGATGTTTTTCTTATGATAATGTTGAATATATCATAAACAACTCAGAGAAACAGATACTATCTTTTGATTCAGATACTACAGGCGTGAACAACAGTATAGACATTACCAACATGTTTGGTTTTGATTATTGTAATGTTCCTAAGAAGTATCTACCAGAAGGTATTAATGATTGGGCAGACCTTGCTAAAAGTTATGGTCTTAGAACAATAGAAGAATATTTAATAACTAAAAATATTATAAGATGAGTCCATGGGAAAAAGTAAGATTTGAAAAAGAAATCAAGGATAACATAGAATGGTTATATACTACTACAGAAGATGAAATTCAATGTATTAGTATAGAAAACCTACAAGCAATTTTAATAAAACACTTTGGGATAGAAGATCTCTCAATATCAATAGAATAATTAATCAATAAATAAATAAAAATGGAGAACACAATTAAAAATTACGGAAGTGCAGAAGCATTACAAACAATGTTAAATGCATCAGTGCCAAAACAGACAAATACTTATAAGCCAATAAGTCATCAAGAACTAATGGATCTTACACTAGAGAGTATTCATCAGTCAGGTTATAAACTTGCCACTCAAGAGTACTCAGTTGCTGAAGATGGACTTGTAGCTAATGGTAAATATACTATTGCTAATGTGGCTGATAGTGAAATGCAATTGCAAGTAGCTTGGCAAAATAGTTATAATAGAAAAGTAAGTTTAAAGTTTGCTCTTGGTACTAGGATTATGATTTGCTCTAATGGAATGGTTAGTGGAAACTATGGATCATTTAAAAGACAACATAGAGGTGATATACAAACAGTAGCACCTGCTAATATTGTAGAGTATATAAAGAAAGGTTCTTCTGCTTTTACACAGTTACAAAAAGACAGAGACACATTTAAGCAATATGAATCTACTAAACAAGTTCAAGCAGAGTTACTAGGTAGAATGTATATTCAAGAAGAGTTAATTACATCTACACAGCTTAATATTATTAAGAGAGAGTTGGCTAAACCTACGTACGATTATGGTGCAAAAGATAGTTTGTGGGATTTATATAATCATGCAACATTTGCACTGAAAGGATCACATCCTTCTAAATGGATGTCTGCACATTCTAATTTACACGGTTTCTTTAATGGTGTAGTTAGCGGTGAGAAAGTAGCTGTTCCTCAAGAGATAGCTTACACTGAGAATCAACTTGAAATGTTTTAATTATGACTTTAGATAAATATATAAATAATCTTTTAGTGTTTGTTAAAAACAATCCTAAGGCTGGAGAGCATGAATGTGTATATAGTGTAGATGATGAAGGTAACGCTTATGATAGAGTAAAATTCACACCTACAGTGATGAAAGCAGAGTCATTAGAAAATCAGAATCTTAAACTAGCAGAAGTTAATAACCCAGATGAGGGTAATGTTGTCTGTATAAACTAAGTAAATATGAAATGGGAAAGTTTTAAATCTAAGTTCCATCCTTCGTGGAATAGTAAAATGAAACCATTTATAGAAAGTAAAGAATGTGATGAGATATATGCATTCTTGAAGAAGGAGAGTAAGAGGGGCAAACAAATTGCTCCTCTTTCATCCGATGTCTATAGATGTTTTAAAGAAACGCCACTAGATGAAGTAAAAGCTGTAATTATAGGTATGTGTCCATATCACACGTTTAAATACAATCTACCAGTAGCAGACGGTCTATTGATGGGTTGTTCTATAACAGAGTATGTGCAACCATCCTTAGAAAACTTTTACAAAGCTCTTGAAGTTGAATTCCATAGAGGACTCAACCTAAGTTATAATCCGACACCTGACGTTGCATATCTTGCAGAACAAGGTATACTGATGCTTAATGTAGCACTAACTACAGAGAAGAATAAAGCAGGAAGTCACATAGAGTTATGGGAACCTTTTACAAAGTATTTATTTGAAGAAGTTCTTAATCCTCTAGGTGTTCCTTATGTTTTTCTAGGTAAAGATGCTAGTAGATATAAAAAGTATGCAGGAATATTTTCACACGTTTTCACTGTAAGTCACCCAGCAAGTGCTTCCTATAAAGGAATCGATTGGGACAGTGAAGGAGTGTTTACAAAAATAGATACATTAATTTATGAAAACAACGGATATAGCATCAATTGGCTAAAAGATGCAGAAAATCCATTTTAAAAACAGAAAAATGAATATAGAATTAACAGAAGATGCTGGTGTGTTAAAACCAGGAGATGAGATAGTGGTCAACCATAGCTCAGAACTGAGATGCTACAAAGTGGAAGAGATTCCAAGAGTTAGTAAACTAAAAACATGGCACAATGGTAAAACACGATACATAGCTGTAAGGTGTAGAGCTGCTATAACTATGAAGACAACTACAGGTATTAATCAATGGAATAAACAACCTTGGACTAACACTTATAAAACTTATGAGTTTAGGGTACCTAATGAAGATGATGAAATAGTGAAAGTGGATTTAAATTGGAAACAAATAATAATAACTAAAAAAAGTGAAGAATGGATGTAGTAAATAAACCAGTTAAAATCGGAAGTCTTCAAGTAGGAGATGAAGTTATAGTGAGAGGTATAGATTTAAACTATATGATAGTGAACAGATTACCTAAGAAAGTAAAAAGGAGTTATACTTATAGTCCCTTAAACGGTCAAGGAAATGTTACTAATACTTATGAAACTTGGACAAAATCAAAGTGTACTAGAGACCACACTGTGTGGGGATACAAAGAAGTGAAAGATGTATACTTTGATTTTTCTCATAAGGATATATGGTTAGTAAAACGAGTAGGAATAAATAAATAAATAAACAAATGATTTTAGAAAAACAAACACAAGCAAAAGTCCTTCAAACAGGACAAAACAACGAGAGCATAGGGATGTCCCTAGACTTAGATTCTGCACAAGTATTAATGCAGATGTTAAGTAAGAACCTGTATTCAGATTCAATAGGCTCTGCAGTGAGAGAATGTGCAAGTAATGCACTAGACAGCCACAGAAGAGCTGGAGTGACAAAACCAATAATAGTATCATTGGTTATGAATGAAAATAATAATTATGAATTTTCTGTAGAGGATTTTGGTACTGGTTTAGATCATCATGATGTAGAAAATATTATCAGTAAGTATGGTAAATCTACTAAACGTAACAGTAATACAGAGCTAGGTATGATGGGATTAGGTTTCAAAGCACCTCTTGCATATTGTTCTTCATTTTATTTTACTTGTAGAAAAGATGGTAGAGAACGTAAGTACATGATGTATGAAGGTGAGGAAACCAATACCATTGATCTTCTTAATGAAACAGTTACAGATAAGAGCAACGGTGTCAAGGTTACTATTCCTATAAAGTGGAGTGATAAGAATGATTTTAGAAAAAAGATTGAAGAGCAACTTGCTTATTTTGAGAACGTATACTTTAATGTAAGTGATATTGATAATAATTTTAGTATTCATAGAAATAAGATATTTCAATTCTCTGAACTTTCTTCAGATGACAGTCTACATATTTGTTTAGATGATGTTTACTACCCTTTAGATTTTCAAAAGATGGGTATTGATAAAATTAAAATTCCTATAGGTTTAAGATTTGGATTATCAGATGGATTATTTCCAACTCCTAACAGAGAGTCTTTGATATACAGCCAAGAAGCTAAAAAGGTAATTAAATCTAAAATTACAGAGCTTGCTAATTACATGGCAGAAATATATAATAAAAGTGTATCAGGTGATGATGAGGTGGACATTCTATCTGTATTAAATTATTACACAAGTAGCTCAAGATATATTCAATTATTTGGACAAGATTACGATTATGTTCAAGTTAAAGAGTTTTCTACAGTGCCTTTAGTTTCTCCAAAGTTAGACTTCATAAATAATTTAGACTTAAGTAAGGTTCCTTCATCTAATTTTAATTACTTACTTAGTAACTATAAAGTTTATAATAGAGTAGAAAATAATAGAATATATAAGGTAGATGATTCTGGCTGGGTTAGAAAAGTTGACTGGAGAAATGTATTAAAACCAAAAGGTTATTCAAAAATACATTTGAGAGTAGATGGTGGACTAAAAGGTAACAAGAAGTCTTGGGTTAGAGATGTATTAATTGAAAAGATAAATAATGATCCTACTGGATATAGAGGAATGATCTTTAAAAATACTAATCGTCTTACTTTAGGTAACAAAAACTCTGTTGGGTTTGATAGTTATTATGAGATATTATGTCTTCATCAGTATGACAGAAGTTTATGGAGAGATGTTATAAAAGATTGGCTAACCTTAGAATCTAAAATTTTATCTAACGCACTAGATTTTACTAACAAAGACGTACCTAAAGCATGGTTAGATGCTAGAAAAGCTAAGATAGCTGCTAAATCTCTAGTAACTAAATCTGCTAATGGTACATATAGAAAACTACAGGGAGAAGTTACATTTAAAGAGGCAACCGATCTTCTTAGATGGAATGGAAGTAAAAAATGTAAATTTGTTAGTAACAAGCTAAGTCTTAAGTATATGGCTAAATCTGGCATGACTTATATTTATGATTCTCATGATAATGCATTAAATATAGATAGTTTATACAAAGTTATTAAATCTGGAAGTTCACCTATTAGGTTAATTACTTTCTCTAATAGAGAACTGAAACTTATAAATTCTTTAAATATTCAAAACTTTGTAAGTTATTCTGAGTTTATGAAAGGTGAACATGTATACTTCAGAAGGATTTCTACAGCTTGGTTGATTAGAAAATTAATAAATGAATACTCTGCTGTATTTAGAAATTCTAAGCATTTAAAGGATGTAAGCACATCTATACTTAATGACATTTCTAAATTAAATGAATATAGTCGTTCGTACATATTAAAAAATGGTAATCTT
>CERP01027838.1_pt1 | contig 14342 bp, 4 predicted proteins | sample 530801 | NCBI WGS metagenome assembly CERP01 (sample SAMEA2620991, study PRJEB7988) | marine metagenome | biome: marine biome (ENVO:00000447); feature: surface water layer (ENVO:00002042); material: "saline water (ENVO:00002010), including plankton (ENVO:xxxxxxxx)" | depth 5 m | reverse complement strand
GAGAGTATGATGCTAGCTGAGAATTTAAGTACTGAAGAAAAAGCTAGAAACTTAATTACCTTTGCAAGGTCTGTAAATGAACATAATGTTGAGAAAGTTGTTGAAGCTTTGTTAAAATTAATAGAGGAGCAGACCTATGAAAACTTCATCAAAGAAAGGCAAAGGGAGACGATTACAGAATTTCGTAAGAGATAAACTGTATGAGTATTTTCCTTCTCTCAGACAAGGAGACATAAAGTCTGCTGTTATGGGAGAATCTGGAGAAGACATTAAACTTTCTCCAGCAGCCAAGGATTTAATTAAATTTAGTTTTGAGTGTAAAAACCAAGAAAGACTAAATATATGGGAGTCCTTAGTACAAGCCGAAACAAACTGTAAAAACAGGATTCCTGTAGTAGTTTTTAAAAGAAACCGTTCAAAAACATACATTGCTTTTGAGCTAGAGGAGTTTTTAACCTTAATAGGAGACAAAATTGACAGAGAAAAAGAAAAAACAATTACTAGATAAGCTAGTAACAGATACAATGAAAATACCTACAAAAGATGGTAGTTTTGTTATTGCAAAACAATTCGACCCTAATACATTAACACAATTTATAGAAATAATATTACAAGATACTGTATATGATAAGTTAAATAAAAGAGATAAAGATGATATAGAAATGGCAGTTAATTTAATAGGCGCAGAAGCTGGAAAAGTAATTGCATAAAATAATATACATATTGATTTGTTTGATTTTAATAGTACTAGAACCTGGAATGGGATTTTCTATAGCATTTATATTCTTATCTAGTTGGTTTATATATGTTTTGTTCGGTGGTTAATCACCGTAATCTTCAATAAAAATTTCTTTAAATTGCTTTTTAATTACAGGCTGTATAACTCTTCCAGGACCTGTTCTCCCACCTAAAAGTGGTTGAAAAGTATCTACAGTTTTATCTATAGCTTTTCTTTCATTATCAGTCATATAATACATAATAGAAACTAATGCATCATAGCCTTTCATAGGTAAATAGCCTAAAAATGACATTCTCATAAGATATGTTAATGTAAATTCAAAATCTTCATCTTCCCAATCTCCCATCATAGCCATTTTAGCTGCTAATGTAAATGGAAAAATCATTAGTGATAATAAATCTGATTTAACTGCTTTAGTTGAATCTAGTCCTAAAATACTTTTACCACCAAACATATAAGCTCTTAAAGAAGCTAAGCCTGGTATAGGTAATCCAAATATCATAGTATCCCAAAATAATGTTATACCTCCTTGTAAAAGAGCATGTGTTTTTAATTGTGCTAAAGCAGGATTCTTTTCTCTTAAAGTTTTCATATCAGTAGTAAACATTTGTTTAGCCATTTTTGTCATAGCAGAAACACTTAAGTTTGAATTTGTTATATCATTAAAGCTTAAAACTGATTGATATGCTTCTTTCCAAGTTCTAACATCCCTACCAAATTTTTGTTGACTCCAGTATTTAAATTTACCAAATAAATTACCTAAACCATTATAATTAAACTGACCTAAATCTTGTGTTGATAAACCAAAGTTTGTAAAGTTTGAAAACTCTTTACCCCATGCAATAGTATCTGCTATTTCAGATTCGTTTTTATACTCATACCATTCCATCTGCTGACCACCTATTAATTGGTTAGCTCTGTGAGCTCTAGAAGCTCCTATTATAAAAGAAATAGTTCTTACATAAGACTCAGTATCTCCCATAGTTAAATTAAATCTTTTTATAGTATCAGCATAAAAATTAAACAACTGCTCACCAACTCCTAAACCTTTAGTTTTAATAGCATCTGCTAAACTTTCTGCTCCAAGTTTTTTAATTAAAATATTATGATTACCAGTTTTTCTTAATACAGAAGTAAATTCAGTTTCTTTGTTTATAGCAAATTGAACAAATGCTGCTACTGTTTCTTTCCATTGATTCTTTTTAGATTGTTTTTTTCTAGCTCTATAAGTTTCCAATGCTTCGTCAGTTTTTCTATCTTTTTCACTAGCTACTAACTCAGTAGCATTCATAAAGCTGTCAGACCTTTGCAAAAGTTCACCAACTGTTTGTGAAAGTTCAGTTTCAGCCTTAGCTATTTCAGTTTTATTTCCTTTTAATCTTTTAGAGTGATAAACCATCATAGCTGCTACAAGATTTTGTTGTATACTTCTTTCTATAGATGCATGTGCTATACCATTAACCATAGATTGACTAAAAAACTCATTGAAATTAACTAAACCTGATTGTTCTACAATTTCTTTTATCCTTTGTCCAATAGTTACTTTAGAGTATTGTATATTTCCATCTTTATAAACAAGATTTCCTTCATCGTCTCTTATAGGTATAAGTTTATCAGAATTGTATAAATTTCTAGCTGTCTGTGTGTGTTCAACACCATAATCTATAATATTTTGAAATAAACCAGTGTAGTTAGTTATGGCTGAACCAGGACCACTTAAATACATAGCAGTTAAACCACTAGCTACAGTTCTTAATGTTTGTTGTACTTGCTCAGGAGTTTTTTGCACTGTCTTTTTAAAAGGTATTCTTCCAAACCAAGTATTTAATGTTTTTGTAAATCCTTTCATTGTCATTCCTAAAGGACCTTTTAAATCTGATGTAGCAAATGGAACTTTATATAAATTAGTAGCTACTTCCATAACAACATCTCTATGATTATTATCTATATCACCTTTAATATTAGCCTCATTTAATAATCTAAAAGATTTTACAAGGTCTGTAGTAAGGTTGTTTCTTTCTAAAGTACCCATCATATTTTTTAAATAGTCATAATAAACACCATCATCTGTTCTGGCTTCTCTTATATCGTAAGCTCCAGACACACGTTTAAAGTATTTGTTTTGAGCAGCAAGAGGTATTGTAACTCCTAATTGTGTATCTTCTGTAACTAATCCTGCTAAATTATTTCTAGTTTTTTCTAAAGATGTAAGTTTATCCATTAAGCGTTCTATATGCTCCATAGCTTTTTTTTGTCTTTCTGCTCTAAAACTTCTCCATACTTTAGGGTATTTATTTTCATCAGGAATATATCCTAACTCAGCATCATAAGATAAACCTAGAGTTTCTGAAAATTCTCTTAATTCTCTTTGGGTTCTAGAAATCATATTACCTAACATTGTTTGAAATCTTTCAAAGTCATATAAAGAAGCCCAGTGATTTGACATATACATATTTCGTTCAGCTTTATCAGTATACACTTTAGATGCATTAGGTATAACAAGTTCTTCTGCTATATTCATTCCAAATGTAGCTTTTAAAGAATTAATTAACTCTACATCTTTATCTGTTACTTCAATAAAGACTTTTTGTTCATCAACATATCTAACAACAGTATTCTCTCCTGTTACAGTAAAATCTTTAAAAAATAGATGCTTAAGTTCTGATTCTGTAAATTTATTATTAAACATTGTAGATAATTCAGCTAAAAGCTTTTGTGTAGTTCTAGGTAAATGGTGTGCCATATATTTATGTGCATAGTCATCAATTTTTCTAGCTTCTCTAGTTATTTTTTTAATTTCATCTAATTGAGTTTCACTAAAATTAACATACCAACTACCATCAACTCCATTAGGTGGTACAAACTCACTTAGTTTTACTAAATTCTGAAACTTTCTAACTCTTGTACCATCTGGATGTCTTACAAAAGTGGGAAACTTATTTTCTTTAGTTGCTTTTTCATCTTGTATATGTCCATAATCATTAAAAATATATAGTTCATTTTTCTCTAACAACATATATTCACTTTTATTTCTAGCTGCATTATATTTATCTTCACTTATAGCACGACCATCAGATACAGCAACGTAACTAACTCCATCGCCTATTTTAACCCAACCTTTCATAATACCTTGAAATATTCTTTGCAATCTATCTTTTGGACTAGGAGTTTTACTATGAACTGTAATTTGTTTATTATTTTCATCTAATAACTGTCCATTAGACATTTCTTTAATAATATTATTTATTTCAGTCATGGAAAGTTCAACATTCATATCCTTTTTCCAATCTTTACCATAAAGTTTTTTCATTTCAGCATTTAATACATTTGTATCAGTAATAAACATATTTATTCTAGTCGCAATATTATCTGCATACCTGTTAGTCCCTTTAGTAATAACATCAAAAGCTCCACTAGCATCTTGAAATCTTAATTGTCTAGGAGTTTTTATCTGTAACATAATACCACCAAAATTACCAAACACGCCACCTTTAGCAGTAGCGTTAACTATACCTAAAGTCCTTTTATAAATAATTTTTAAAGTACTAGTAGGCATTTCGTCTAAATTAGCTATTTTAACTATTCTTTTAAACTCATCAGGTATTCTTTTGCTAACCATTGTAAGACGAGATATTGTGTTATTCCAACCCTGTATATCGTCTCTTAATTCTTCTTGACTTATGTCCCTAGTTTTATTCCATTCAATCATTTTTTGAGCTTCTTTTATTTTTTTATTAATATAATTTAATGGATTTTCTAAAAACTCATCTCTATTATTCGCAACAAAAGTTTTTAAATCATCATCTTTTGTATTAACATTATCTATATCTAAATCTGATTGCTCTTCAAAACTTAAATCTTTATCTATATTAAATTCACCTGTAAACATACTTGTTTCAACTGGAACTATTGGACCAGAATATTTTGTTTCTCCAATCCTTCTTCTTATAACATCATGAATCATAGGTACTACAGCTCTATTAGCATCTAACAATGCCTGTATAGAATGCACTAACAACTTTTTGTCTGCAACAGATTTTGTGGGATATAATTGTCTAAAAAAATCTTCTAATTCTTTAGGTGTAATTTCTTGACCTAAATTAAATCTTTGAGATAATAGTTTATTGATTTCTTTATTGTTATCAGTAACAAGTCTAGTATTTTCTAACTGCTCATCTTTTAAATCATCATTTTCTATAATTACACTAGAATTATTATCGTTTGTAGGGCATGATTTACTCAAAATTGTCTCCTAATTACATTTAAATATACGACCAAGCGTACTAAATTTTATATTCTTTTGTTGCATTAATCTTTTTAATCTATTCTCATTTGCTGTTTTATTATAGACAGGAAAGAAACTATTTTTAAAATATCCAGCATCTAATAAACTTGGTTCTGATTTTCTTAAACTAAATCCAGGTAGTACCATTGGAGCTATAGGTGTATAATGTCTATCCATACCTTTTACTCCTGCTAATTGTGAAAAACCTACCATAAATTTCTGTGTTGCTGAAAGTTTAGCTGTATTAGAAAGTTTATTAAACATATCAGAAAAAGATTGCATATGTTCTTGTAACTTCTCGTGTCTATCTTGTGTTTGTATTCCTACATTTTCAATATTGTTTAAAGCGTTATAAAAAGAACTTCCCATAGCTAAAGCGTAATCTTCACCTATTTTAATCTGATTTTGAATCCAAGTATCGTCATCAAACTTACCATCTTTTTTTGCAGCCTCATTTATTAATGTCTGTAATTTAGATTCTATATCAGCCATAGCTGACATGTGAGCCTTTTCATGTAAATTTATATTTATTTTTGTTGGAGATATATCAAAACCAAATAAACCTCTACCTTGACTCATTTCGTCATATACTTGTGCAGGTGCTGTTACTATAGCTTCTAAAGCAGTTAAAGGTTTGCCATTTTCAGTTTTATATTTACTATCCTTTAATTTAACTGAAACATCTATATTAGGTTCATTAATTAATTCTTCTAAAGCATCTTGTTTTTCTAATAATTCTTGATTTAAAAAATCCTCTCTAGTATTAACATAGTCTAAATATAAACTACTTTGATTAATATAATCACTTGCTCCTAATTTTTTATAATTCTCATCTCTACCATCTCTTAATCTACCTACTTTTTTAGTTTGATTAATCATAGGCATAAGAGTCATAAATAAATCCCATGGCAATGAATCACCTTGTGTTAAATAAGATTTTCCGTCATCTTGCATTTCACGTCCTTCAAGACCACCTAAATCTTCACTTGTTGCAAAGTCTGTATCTTCAGCTACCTCAAATAAAGTTGCAAACAATCTTCTTTGACCTGTTTGACCCATTTCTGCTAACATTTCATTTGTATAATTCCATTCATATAAAAGATTATATTTTGAGTTATCTACAGCAGCTTGTAACCAAATTCTTAAATAGTCAGATACTGTGCCTTGCCAACCACCTAATTTACCTTGGTATGTACCTTCAGAAAATTTTATTGTTTCATCTGGCTGTTTAATTCTAATTGGTATGTTTTTTACTACACCTGTTGCATCTTCAGTTGCTATATTAATTGTATCTACAGTTTGTATTAAAGTGCTATAAACAGTCTGCACATTAGCAATTTGTCCTATTGCTTTAGCTCCTGCTGAAAATGCTGTTATTAATCTTAGCCTATCAAATACATCTGTTAAATCAAATGGCTTTTTACCTTCTGGAACAAAATCATCTAAGTTGATATTTTCAATATTTGCTTTATCAAACATATCTACCCAAGCTTTTGTTATTGAATCATTTTCAGAGTTGTCTCCAAGTAATTCTACATGCACTTCATCACCATCTTGGTCACCTTCAAATCTTCCTTTTACATCTATATAATTCATAACTGCTAATGCTCTTCTACTATGTAATTTTGATACTGTTAACATAGCAGAACTTCCTATATGAGAAGAAGGGTATCTTGTAACAAGAACTTTAATAGGATTACCGTCATCTATTTTAGATTGTAACCAATCGTTTATATCTGTAATAGGTATGTTATTTAAAGATTTCTTATCTATAGGTTTATCATTATTTTTAGCATATAACCTTTTAATATCAGTTGCATTTTGAACAGATAAACTAATCTCTCCTTCATTTAAAGTTCCAGTTTCGTCCATATCTATATCATAAACAGAACCTTCAGAATTAGAAAACTCAATATCAGGTAATATTTTTTTAGTCATTAATAAAGTATCTACCATTGGAGATATAGAAGTATGTAAACCTGCACCTGCTTCTGCTAAATTTACAGCATGAGAAACAAAAGACATTGCATCTACACCTGAATATGTTTTTAAGAATTGATAAACTTTGTCAGTTTGTATTTCAGGATTCTTTTCTAATTGTTCTTCAGTCATTGTTCCAAGTAGATAAGATTGTCTTAGATTTTTATTTAATGATGGTAAATACTTATCAAAGAATGCATCTAATACCTTTTCATCATATATGTGGTTATATGGTTGAGCAGCATGCTTTACACCTTGTTTACTATGTTCATCAAACTTAATAAAACCTATTGATTGTCCTGGAATAGTTAAACTATTGTTTTTTTCTGTCATCATACCATTACTAGAACTACCATTTTCACCTTTTATTTCACCACCTACTTTAAGTTCATCATCTGTAGTTAAAAAATGTACTGTATCGCCATTAGCATTTTTAATATTTCTTTTATTATCTATTGTATATAATACATTACCATCTAAATCAGTAATCTCCCAATTTCTTGTAGGTAACATATGCTGATGTTTAAACATTAAAGATTTTCTTTTATTTTTATAATAAATAACTGTTTTAGCTTTAGCAGTAGTCTTTCTTAATCCATGATGCTCATAAAATAAATCAAATGTTTCTTGTGATGTTATAGTTTTACCATCTCCAATATAAGTTCCTTTAGGTAAGCCTTCAGATTTAAATGGAGAATGTGATTCAAAGCTTCTTTGTTGTACACCATTTATTTTTATGTCTGTTAAAGCTCCTCTAAACAAAACTTCTTTAGGGTTAAATCTTTCGACCTTAATGGAGGGCATGCTTGGACTTATAGTGACTGGCGTAAATGGGATTTTTAACCTGTCATAAACATTAGCTCCTCCTTTAAGGTCATTCAAATATCCTGGGTAAACATGATTAGCTGCTAAATATACTGCTATTTCTCTTGCTTTTTCTACAGGAGTAAATCGCATAAGTTTAGCAACTTTACTTTCTGCAGTTTTTATAATGTTTCCTTCATCATCTAATTGATTAGTAATAAAACCTTTATCAATTTGTTCATTCCAAAACTTTGTAGCGTTTTTAGCTAAATTTTTATGATAATCAGTTACCTTTACTATGGCTAAATTACCTGAATCACTTCTAGAAAATGCTATTGCATATCCTGCACTTTTTAATCCTATAGCTAAGTTTTTGATATTTTCTTCGCTCATTGCATTAAAAGGAGCAGTAAATTTCTTTTTAGGTTTACCTGCATCAGGACCGTCAATTTCTGTTACAGTTACATATTTCTTTTTTTTATCATCATAGTAAGTAACATTTTCATACATATATATATCATCACTTGATAACCAAACTAAAGGAGATTCTTCATTTACACCTAAATATTGAGCTAATGTACTTTTTTCTCTTTTATTATTACTCTTACCAGTCATAGGGTTAATTTGAGATTTATATCTTGGAATCAGTAATCCAACTTCTTCAGTTAAATTAAACATTAATTTCCATTTACCATCTACTTTAGTCCATTTAGGTTCAAAAAGTATTTCTAAATTATTTTTATCGTTTCTTTGAGGTATACTATCATTAAGAGCAAACTCATTATTTTCTTCAGCACGTACAAGGTTAGTGTTTGTACTTACAGAAGAATATATTCTATTATAAGTTTTAATTAAATCAGTCATTTGAAAGTCAGTAACTGTAGAGTATCTTCTTCTTATAATATTTTTAAGTAAATTTTTAATCCATGCTTCTCTTTTTTGTAATTCAATTTGCTCATCACTACCGACAAATTCTTCTTCTATATTATAAACATTTTTCATAATACCAGGAGATGCTTTAAAGAAATGCTTAGCAGAAATATAAATACTATCTATTTGTTTTTTTGTTAATATAACATTAAAGATTCTTTCTAAACCTAACTCATTTTTAATAGCATTTTTTTCATTAGTAGCCATTTTATATTCTAAATCTTGACTTAAAAAGTCTATCTCATTAACATAGTCTATAACTTCATTGTTTATTGCATCATCATTTAGTACATAATTGTCTGAATTATATAACTCATATCTTCCTTCAGGAGTTTGATTTTTTACTTCATTCAATAAATCTTCAAACTTTGATTCATACCAAGTATTAAATGTAGACATAGACCAAGTAGGTATATTATCCATCATCCTACCTGCAAAATGCCATGGATTTACTAACATTTTGTTGTCTGTTTTTTGTTTTTTAGCCAAAGATTTTAGTTCTGTCCAAACATTTTCAAATATAGTTTGTAACTCTGCTCTAGACTCAGACCTTAATCCTAAACCATCTATCTCTATTCTTTCTAACAACTTTTGCTCTAATTGATTTTCATTTACAGCTTCAGTATTGTTAAGTATTTCTGAATCTATTTCTTTTTTAAATCTTTGAAATGGTATTTTTTCAAATTTTTCCATATCAGTGACATCAATATAGTAATTTCCATCTGCACCTTGTTTTGTTGTAATATTATAACCATATTTTTCTTGATTTTTAGTTAAAGCATCTTCACCTATTTCTAATATTTCAAGTGTTTTTTCTGAAAGGTTTACTGTATATCTACCTTCTTGATTTATAATCATTTCAGCTAAATCTTCAATAGTAGTATTTTCGTCTAAACTATTTGCATAAATATCTTTCTTACTAGTAGTTCCAAAAAACTTATTCTTCATCCATTCAAAAAACTTCTTAAATGCTTTAACTATTTTGTTATCATTGTCATTATTTTCAGGTTGTTTACCTGCTAAATCTTCAAGTTTATGAGCAAACAGTTCTTCTTCTTGTACAATTAAAGATTTATCTGAATATTTATCTTTTACTTGATTCCAAAGTTTTTTATCATTTGTTTTAATATTTTTAACAATACTATCAAATAGCTCCTTATTTTCTAACCTAAGGTCTAATATGAACGGATGAGAAAACTCGTGAAATGGAGCTGTTACGTCCATTATATCAGAATTTATGTATACTGTGTTGCCTGTAATCCACGCTATTTCATTTTCTCTACCCTTTGGAGCGTTTTCAGAACTAACTAATTCATACTTAATTTTTTTATTAAATGTAGTAAACAATGCATCTAATCTCTTTTTAACTATTTCTTCTTTATTAGTTTCATTGCTTAACTTAAATTTATCTAATTTTCTTTTTTCTCTATCAAATTTTTCTTTTATAGCTTTAAGTAAAGGATGGTCTTTTTCTTCTTTAGCTTCGGCTAACCCTTCTTGCAATGCTCTAATTTCATCACCAGCTATCATAGCATCTTCAGCACCTTCTTCTCCAGGTAAATATGATGGATTTAATAATTGGTCTAAACGTTTTTCAGCCTCTTCTCTTGTCATAGTTTCAGGTTCACCCATAGTATCCATATGACCTGGAATAGTAACCATATCTTCTTTCTTTTCAGGAGCTTCTTTAACCTTTTTCTTTTTGCTAACTTTATCTTTAGATTCAGCAGCTTCAACTTGTTTGATTAAATCTTTATTAAATTCTTCGGCTTGAGCTGTACCTAAGACTCCTTTTTGACCACCTAATTGAAGATTGGTTGCTATCTTTTTTGCTCGCTTTTGCTGGGCTTTATTAAAGGTTACTTTCTTGCCATCAACTGTAGCTGATTTAAGGTCAGAAGATACTTGAACTCTATCAAAAGATTCTTTTGTCTCTTTTTTAGCTTGGTCTTCTTTTAAATCTTTATCAAACTTTTCAACAATATCAGTAACTGCTTTTTTTGCTTTTAATTCTTTTTGTTTTTTAGAAGGCACTCCTGTTAAAGCTTCTAATTCTTCATCAGAAGCACCTATTTGGTCATTTTCATTTTGCTCTAAGCCTTCAGGACCTGTTTCTTCTTGTGAATCTTTAGGACCTGAATCATCTTCTATAATAGTGTTATCATATATTTCTTGCGGGATACTTTTTGCAATTCTTTCTTTTGTTTCCTGATAATTAGGAGCATCTTGATACCTATCATCAAATGTATCAAAAAATTCTTCTGGAGTAAAATCTGAATTTTCCCAATATTCTGGATTCTTTTCTAATTCATCTGCAATAATTTCAGGATTTTCATTTAATCCTTTACCTTCTAAATAATTAATATCATCTTCTGCTTCTTTATTGTTAGGGTATTTTGTAGCTACATCTACTCCCATATGACTATCTACTGCTAATACTACAGTGCTGTGTGTTTGACCTGTTATATTCATATTAGCATCGCTAGGTATATTATTATCTTTTTTAAACTGGTCTTGAGTTTGTTTGTTTGCTCTAGCTTTAGCATCTGATTTTATAGATTTATTTGTTTCTATATGGTTTTGGACAACAGGTGTTTTCATAATATTTTCAATTCCACCATAGTCAAGAGACCATTCATAAACTTTATCTAAATAATTTTTAGTATTATTTAAACTACTTATTGCTTCATTTTTCTTTTTGTAATTTTTCTTGTATTTTATGTCTCCATCTTTACTTTTGATTTGTAACTGCCAAACCTCATTATCATCTTTATCTTTAGATTTAACAAGTTCAGCAGAACCATCAAGCACACTCCTATAATCATATACATCAAGTATTTTAAATATATCTCCATAAGCTTTATTCACAACTTTAGAAGTGTTCAATGCATCTCTATACCTATTAAATCTTGTAGGTACTTTTTTACCAGTTTCAGAATGAGTTATATAACCTAAACCATTATCATTTTTATCATAATCTTGTAACTGTTCTGTTTCTGAAACCCATTTATTTTTATCATCATAATAATTATTGGTCTGCATTATAACAAATTCACCAGTATTTTTATCTTTTTTAACTGTAGTAAAAGTACCTTCTCTAAACTTAGAATTAAATTTTTGTGTAAGATTTCCTATCCTTTGAGTTCCTCTTATACCTTGGCTAACTGAACTACCACCACCTAACATTAAAGCACCTAAAAAACCTCCTGTAAATTCTTGAGCAACAGTTTCCCAGTCTCTTTGATAGTTTTCCCTTCTCCATGTCCATGCAGCATGTGCTTCATTACTCATTCCTTGTAAAACTTCTTCAAGACCTTCAGTAGTTCCTAAAATACCAAATCTACTAGCAGTAAACCCTATTTTAGCTAATGTTTTATCTCCAAATTTTCTTTTACTACCAGAAATAATACGTCTACCCATTCTATTGTATTTCTCAATAAGGTTACCAAAAGTTTGAAGACCTTTTTTATCTAACATATGTTTAGTCATTACACCTTTACCATAAGCTACAGAAGTAAAAACTCTTGCTTCTAAGTTTTCAATTACAGCAGCTATAGCACCATGACTTAATGCTGCAAAAGAAACAGCATCAGCAGCTTGTCTGTAATCCATAGCTTTTTCAAAATACTTATTGTTTTCTACAGTGTAATTATCTTTTATTAAATAATCTAATAAGGATTCTTTTGTAAATGTTTGTCCAATCTCATAATCAAAATATGTATCAGAATCTTTAAAATAATCTTCATTAATACTTTCTTTTAACTCTTTAATATCTTGATTAAACTGTGCTTTAGTTATTTCTCTATCATTAGTAAGATATTCCATACCTTCTTCATAATGAGCAGAACCTTCCATTACAAAACCACCAAAAGTTGAACCCCAAACATAACCAGTACCCATATTTTTTGCTAAAGCATTAGCTCCTTTAACTGCAGAAAATAAACTTTTTCCTTTAGTAAATGCTGCTGCAAGTAACGCTCCCAATACTCCTGTTGCTTTAGTAAAGCCTTGTGAAGGTAAAACTCCAGCAGCTAATTCAGATATTTTTGCCCTTGACCATTGTCCTTCAGTTAATTTTTCTCCTTCTGTCCATAACATAGCAGCTACAATATCAGGATTTTTTTCAATTGTTTCTTTCCAACTTTTAGCAACATTATCTCTAGTATTCTTTTCCCATTCATCTATAGCACCCGTTACATTATGCAAACCAGCAAAGTCTTGATATAACATATTTTTGTATCTTTTTTGTAATGCTTGTTCTGATTCGCTTAATTCAGGACTTAAACTGCCTATAGTACCGCTTTGAGCAGCGTTTTCTTTTCTTTTGTCTATAACTTCATTGTATGCTATTTGATTAAATACTTTTTCTCTATTTTCGTCTGTCATTAAATTGACTACATTTGTAACATCAAGTGTATTTTTAATACCAGGTTTTTTCATAATATCAAATAATTTAGGGTCTTTATCTCCACTTAGATAAGCTTTTCTATAATCATAATCAGGGTCAAATTTTTCTCCAAGAACTATATCACCAACTTCTCTCATAGAAGGTATTTCACCTGAAGCTAACTTATCAAGATTTCTTACAGTTCCAGCTGCTATTCCAAAAGATGTGTTTAAAACACTTAATTGAGTGTCGTATACAAATCTTGAAAGTTGAGGTGCAGCTTTTTGTGCATTTTTAGTAGCTTGATTAAGACTAGCCCAACTACTTTGAAGCCATGTAGGGTCATTTAACCTATCAATTTCTTCAGGAGCTAATTGTTGTATTTTTCTATAGGCTTGCTCATCAGTTAAGTTTGTTGCAAAAGGATTATTAAATCTAAACTTATTAATTAATTCGGCTTTACTAACAATGTCAGATTTACCACCAGTAGCTTGTTCGGTAAGTGTTTTATATTCAGGTTTAGGTGCAGATTTTATGTTAGCTATATTTTTATCTATTTCACTACCATAATTAGCAATAACTTCAGGGTCAGGACTGCCTGTGTATGTTTGAGCGAATTGCTGTCCAAATGTTAAATTGTTGTTAGCTCTATTAGGGGATTGACCTTGTTTATTTAATTCAGTAAAATGATGCTGTATTAAATCTCTAGTTGCAGCTTCTCCTACTTCTTTGTCTGGGAAATAAGCAAAGTGCTCACCTGTTTCATAAAGATTACCATTTTCATCTTGTTCTACAACAGGGTCACCTTGTGTGGCTCCATATTTATCTTCAGTCCAATCTCTATAAAATATATTGCCAGGATTATTATGTTTATCAGAAACTTCTCCAGCTTCAAATTTAGTTACAGCATTATAAATAGCATCATTAGTATTTTCTGTTTCTGTTAATGTATCTAAAGAACTGTATATTTCTTTAAGTCTATCTGTTTCTTCTTTTAGCTTTAAATAATCTTCAGGCTCTAAAGCTTCCTTACCATAAAAATAGTTACCCATTTACTCACTCTCTTTATTTATTTTTTAGTAAATAACATCTCGTCATCTAAACCAACACTTTTCATGTCTTCGTAATTAATTTGATTTTTATAGTCCATATCAAGCATTAACTCTTCAAAATACACAGTATTCATTGCATTAGTTTTTTTACTTAATATATCAAAA
>CERP01018003.1_pt1 | contig 14378 bp, 17 predicted proteins | sample 530801 | NCBI WGS metagenome assembly CERP01 (sample SAMEA2620991, study PRJEB7988) | marine metagenome | biome: marine biome (ENVO:00000447); feature: surface water layer (ENVO:00002042); material: "saline water (ENVO:00002010), including plankton (ENVO:xxxxxxxx)" | depth 5 m | reverse complement strand
CCATGTGCGAAACTGCAACAGCGATCCCTGTCAAAAGCGATTGCCATAGCAACATGGCAATAAGATTGATGTCAATTCGATTTGAGTCCTCTGCGACGTATGGCGGAGGATATAGGCTACGGTTTTCAGGGTCTGGTTTATTCATCTTGCTTCACCTTATCTTTGTTTTGGAAGTAAAACGCAAGCGCATGATTAACAAAAGACGATTTAGACTCTCGCCCTCTTTCTGCCTCCATTTTAGCAAAAAGTTGCTCTCTCATAACAACAGAAACGTGCTTGCCCATTGATACCTCCCATGTTTGACAGGTATATGAACTATGACGGTATAAACAACATGAAATAAGAGTTATACGGTGGCAATGACATGAGCGAAGTAAATATGATTGAAGCCGTACACACACTTCGATCTTACAACGTAGCATTATCTGGAATGACTAATGATCCGCAAAGTGTTACTTCATGGATTACACGCTATGCTGAAAACGATGGCAAAGCACCTAATTTTTGTAAGGATGCAGCCATTGGTTTATTGTGCCATTTAGGAAACCCGATCTATGGATATGGAAATCTTAACAACGAACAGCAACAATGGTCGGGGATATACAGTAGTGCTGAACAGGCTTTAATTGAAGAAGCAAATTGGCAAAATAGCCAGTTATCTCAATCGACTCAAACTTCTTTTGCTCGCTTATTCAGTTCAGATATTCAATGGATTCAACTTTACAGCCAATCTCTTCAATATCCTTCTGATGTTTCGTTTGAGTATTTTGTGAATAAAATAATCACCGATTTCCGAGCCTGTCAAGGTTCAAATGGCGCAGGTGGGATCTCTCATTCCCCAATGACTCCGCCAAGTATGCAACAACCGATTCCTTAGAACAAAGTGCGTTGCGCTGGTGGAGGGTTCTTACGCCTCTCCCATGCTGTTTGAAATGCGTCTTGATCTATGTTTGCCATAGCCATCATTTCACCTACTTTGACTCGATCTCCCGCAACAGGAGTTGATCTTTCTAAACGTTGAAGTGGCTCAATATGGAAACCTGCTTCTTCCAACGGTTTGACAATTGAAGGATGCATTGAATTGAAAACTGTTGTTGGAATTCCTCTATTTTTTGCATCGATCAATTGCTCAATCAAGAGTTTCTGTTCTGGTTCAAGGAAATGATTGTGTGCGCCCTGTTCTCCAAAATAAGGGCTATCAACCAAAAATTGACTCGTTTCAGGATTCATTTCATCTTTTACATCATTGTAGAAATCAAATGCGCTTCCAGTACGATATTCCCAATCTTTCATTGCTTCATGCCATCTTGTTAAATCGTGAATTCCGCCTTGACCTTTCATTCTTTGAGGTCTTGCCAAATTACCACCAGGCTTCATTAAACGATAACTCCCTGCACTTGGAGATCGGCCAGTATATTTGTATTCGCCCTCATCATTGTAACTTGCGAGTCCCGCATCCGTTAATTGATTGAAGAAAGCATCTTCTATTGGTTGATGAACTGGGGTTTTTAATCCCCTCGCTCCTGGTGATACAGAATACGGAATATCCAAAGAAGGCAACGCATTCGACGGTGAGTATCGGACTAAACCGTTCATCCCCATTTGTTGAAGAATGTAAAATTTAGAATTCAGATCATCAATGTCTTGATTAGTTGCCATTCCTAATCTTTCTTTTTCTCTCAACTTGTTAAAGTCATGACGTAATTTGTAATAGTGCGCTGGAAGAAACGTTTCGTTGCCTTCGCCAAATAAAGTTGCCAATTCGGGAGTGATTTCTCCCAAATTCATCATTCCCAATTCATCATGTGGGAAAAGAATGGGATCGCCTTCTTTTAGGTTCTGTGCAGTAACATCTACTTTCATCGGCTTTGCGATCATACCTCTATTCAAACGTCCTAAATCGGGATTGATGTCATTCAATATGGCTCTTTTTGCTTGATATTGATGAGATAGCCCACCCATCCCTGCAAAATTCTCATAGGTATCTCTCTCGCCAAGAACATCACGTATAGCATTCATGATATGACCGTACATCGGCGCATTTTTTACACCTTGAATCGGTAAAACGGTTTTCAATGGATTGCCTTCTTTATATCCTCTAAGCGCAGGAGTCGGCATCTTTTCAAGACTCATTTCATCTCGTATTTGTATGCTCTCTAACGCTCTGCGAATAACATCGCCTGATAAAGCGGAATCCCAAACCTCTCTTCCTGCGCCCGTCAAATCACGTGGATCAAAATACAATCCATGCGTTCCAGTTGAAATACCTCTCGAAACCGCAGGTTGATCATAATCGCCAGTTAAACTCAATGGAACAGGAACGCCTTCATAGCGATAGCCCGTTTCTGGATGAACCCATTCTACATATTGGCCTCCTTTGCTTTGACGTGCGAGTTCAGGTGCTTGCTGACCAGCGAAGTGTAGCGGTATTCTGAGCAATGGATCTACTGAACCAGATACTCTGTGACCACGTGCGGAACGGAATGGCAAAGCAAAATCATCACGGTACTTTCGATTTTCCATTTTCCATTTTTTATTGTGTGGCAATGACTTATCTTCCAGATCATAAACCTCATATGCAAAACGAGGGGCTTCGTACAGATCATCACCATACTTCCATGATAACATACTGTCGCCAAAGTCGTTTCGATCTAAAACCAAATCATCAGTCATACCAAGAATTTGTTGAGGTGTTTGTTCTCCACCCATCATTGCATTTAATTCCTCTGCACTCAAATCTCCTGCCGTCCACATATGAGCAGTTCGATTTGCTTTTCGATCCCGATCAGGATTGCCAAGAAATGCTGAACGTTGCGCCTTTTCATCTAATCTAAAGAAAGGATTATTGATCGGCAATACGTTGGAAATCGCTATTGGTTTTTGACCTCTCATAACGCTTAATGCGCCAGTATTTGGTCTGATTTCCCCAGTAGATTTTATACGACCTGGATTTAAATGCAAACTCGTAGAGTCGATGTTACGAAATGCCTCTATGTTGTGTGGTCTGCCCACTCGAAAATTGGTCATTCGGTCTAAATTAAGATTACCTGCTCTATCTTCAAGAGGATATGCCGTAACGCCATCAAGAGAAACGGTTCCCATTTCAGGCCGATCACGCTTATTGCGCTTAAACTGATCATACCAAGCCTTCTCAAAAATTTCGCTCATAGTATTGCCTCAATGTTTGAAATACTCCGTCGCTTTGACTTTTGGATTATAGCAAGCACTACATTTGTTATCAGCACAGGTATTACCTCCGACTATTGGATTTGAAGCAGGACATAAAACAGATGAACGGCTACTGCGATATTCTGGTTTTGTAATAACAGTTGAATAATCTACTTGAGGGTTATCCTGTATCAAATCAATCAACTCTTGAGGTAATAAATCAACACCTCTTCGTTCATTTTCGTCATTATCAAGCGTTTGATTTACCATTGGCAAAGATATACGTGGAACAAAATTAGGAGGGAGATCTCCCCCTCTTGCTCGAACTAAATCGGCAATCATTTCCCATTCTCTTGTTGGAAGCCAATTCATTACATCTGGATTATTAGAAGAAATATCCGCAATCATTGAAGCGTGTGATGCAGAATGCAAATCTCCTGAATCATGGAATCTGAACATTGGAAATCTCGTTGTTTCACCAGGAATTGCACCTGCAACGGCTGATGCCCATTCGACAGGATCGCTACTGGTCAAAGCGTTGTAGTTACGAAGCAATTTTTGTTGAACTGCATTGTAATTATAATTACTTCCATGTGCATAACAATGTTCACAAACTGAACCTGAAACTTCTCGTAGTTCCCCTCCAACATTACACATATGAGTTGGTAATGAAAAAGTTCTATTTATCATTTTTCCTGGTGCAGAAAGAAAATCCCATCGCTTTCCTCGAACTGCTGAACCACCAAGCAAAGGTCTTAGTTCCTCATGCAAATTCCATGCGTTTTTAGGTTGATATTTAGGAAGATCCATCCCTTCTAATGGATAATCAATGTTCCTTGCTTGCATCATCGCCATTTCTTTTTTTCCTTGAGGGGTTTTCATGTGCCTCATAATTTGGCCGCCTTTTGGAAATACATAATCTGTATTTACCACCTGATCGAGCGTAAAATCATCAAGATCAATTTCGGGAATTGCTTTGATTAAATCCCAAACAGTTTCAAAACAATTCATGCGATCACCTCAATTATAATCCATCAACCTGCGTTGGAGGTTGTTACCTACTACTGATCTGCCTATTGCTCTTGCTACTGGAGGGGCAACTGCATTACCAATTATTTGATCAACAGCAGCAATTGATTTTACGTTGCCTGTTCGTGGATTAGTTTTACGCCAATACTGTCCTTCTGCTGGTGATAGATCGTAAGTAGGACGACCACCTTGAAGCATCATGATTTCTTGGGGAGTCAAATACCGATTATACATATGTGATGGTTTGTTATGTGTAATTCCAGTTACGGATGAAGTGAGTGGTTTTCTGTGTAGGAAAGCCGTTCCAGGACCTCCTTCTTGACTTGGATGCTTTGAATTTATGTTAAGCCAAGAAGCACCCCCTTTACCTGGATTCATGCCACCAGATTGTGAAATGAAACCTTGAGCCATGAGGTAATCAAGAACTTCTTGACTGATTCGACCTTTATCTCTATAATCAGTCAATTTTGCTAATTTATTTGGCTTGTTCTCTTCTTCTTCTCGTTGAAGATGTGGCAAAAAATCAAGCACAGAAGGGTTAGGTAGCCTACCCGGTTTTGGTTTGTAAGTTGAATTGTAATGCGTAGGTTCTGCATTCCATCCTTCACCGATAAATGTTCGACCTCTTGTAGTAGGTGCGCCAAAGTCAATTGCATCTAATTTTGGATGATTCGTCAATAGCCCCATTACCTTTTTCTTAAAGGGAGGGGAGACATATTTATCGAGAAAATGTGGATTTTCTTTTAGATATTTAGCAACATCTGGTGCTTCTTCAAGTGACCATGATGCCAAGTCTATATCGGGGTGTTTTATCATCTGTTCTACTGTGTAGAGAGCATCCCCAATCAAAGGCATAGCAGCGACTCTATCTTCTTCCATTTCTTCGGGTGTTTTAGCCGCAACACTCGATCCTTGTCGTTGCGCTCTTGTAAATGCTTGACACGGAGGCGATGCGTGGAAGTGAATCTTTTTTCCTTGAGAGATGTCGGCGTAATGCTCAACCATATCATCTGGATGTCTTTGGCCTTGATCTCTGCCAAGATAACCACTTAGGACTTCACCTTCTTTTTGATTTAATAATCTGACATCGTTTGCAGGTTTCCATGCGTCAATAGTTGATAAGATCGGGATTCCTGCTGATCGGAAACCTTCATCGGCAAACCCTCCACCTGAATACTGCGTGATTGCGCCAAAATCATCTCGAAGTGGCATTTGCGGGAATCTGCGTAGATATTCTTCATCCATCACTTTTAGATCTTCGGGGGTCATCTTCTCAATCATAGTCGAGTAGGCTTCCTGAAATAAAGCCTCGCCCATGCATGACGGATTGTACTATCAGTCAAGAACTTATCTTAATCAGTAAGTGTATAGAGAGACTTTAATTATAAAAATACATTTCCAAAACTGGCGAGCAAGTAGCGACTCCTGTTTATCACGTAGTAACTCTCAATCAACGCACGTTTGGATTTTGGGCGATCTGAACAATACTTGCTCGCCACCCTTCAAATGACTCTCCAGTTTAATCTATTTTGGAATTCTGAAAATGCGCCTGTTGGATCGTTTGCTTTGCCCCAATATCCATCGGATTGGTACAATTCGTCCATAGGAATGTCCTGTGCGCTCAAACCTTTTGGCAAATCAGGGATAAGGCGACCCATACCAGGAACCAATTCACGGCCAAAGAAAAATGACGGAGGCACAGCATCACGCCTTCGTCCAAAGGAAGCAGGTATTCCATACCCACCAATTGCCTTTTGATGTGCTTCGTTAAAATTCGGATCAAACATCTCGGGATAATCTTCTTGTAAATGCGGTAAACGAGCATATCTATTGCTATCTAATCCCATCAAACGCCTCATATCTTCCCCATAAATCATATCCTTGTCATAATTGTATTGAGGTTTTTTCAACTTTTCATTCATTGTTGATGAAGTCATATAAGCGGGAATAAATGGCGCATTCATTCTTCGCAACGCTTCAACACGATGATTTCCTTCACCAATCATCCATCCACTCGGATTAAAATTTAGTTGAGGTATCGCAACATTTCCAACAGAATCTTTTTGTGCTGCTGCTTTGTCATAACGTTTCAGTCCTTCCGCTTTGGCATCTAAACCTCGATCTTCATCTGAGCGATGAACCCACCAATCGGAGTCCCGACCTAACATTCCATGTTCCATGATGCTCTCCATCAACCGTTCCACCTTTTGCTCACCGATTCCAAAATTAGATGGAGATTTGCCTTGAAAATGTCGTGTAGATGGTAACATTTCAGTTGGAACAAAATCTAACGGAGATGAGGCTCCAGCATAACCTCTTTTGTTTTTACCACGTCCTCCTAAGACTTCATACAAAGGAGCATAGATTTCTTCCCACATCCCCTCATCGATCTTGACGATGGAATCCCATGCCTGTTCAAACACATCAGACAATGTAATTCCTCCCGCAATCAAACGGACAGGAAATACCACCCAATAGTCGATTATACCTAACTTCTTCTCCTGGTGAGATGGATCGTTGGCAAACAACACAGTTGCCTGGATAACGCGCAGGGAATCGACCCGACATGGCTTTGTTTAGATCTTCTTCTGAAACCTTAGCATTAGGTCGCCTCAATTCACCACTTTCAAGTCGCTTCATGGCTTCTTCGACTGGTTTTCCTCTGAACGTGCGCCTTGTTGATCGGGTTTCACCTTTTGTTGATTGGAGTTCATGCCTTTCTTTCATCTCAGGGTCGGCATCCCAATTTTCTCTACGCTTTTCTTGATCACGTACAATCCTTCTCGCATTCTCTTCTGATCCTGGTTCATACCGTCGAAGCGCATTCTTCTCACGTTGCTTCATTCGAGAGGCTTCGTTTGCCCAATAGTGAACTATGCCTATCGTAACTGGAATTCCTTCTTCATTGAACAATCGCTTTATCGCTGCTTGACTCATGCCCTCTGATGCGAGTTGTGATATGCGCTTGATGTCATCTTCTGTAAGCGTGTATCTTCGATCTGCTGCTGGCATTTTTATCAATTCCCAAGCGGTGTCGAAGGCGGTCATTCTAAATCACGCATCCTTCGTTCATATTCGGGAAAGTCGATACTGCTTGCTGTTCCATCAAAAGGATCAATCAAAGTTTCATCTTGACGTATTGCATCTTCTAAATTGAATGGCTTCCCATCACCAAAAAGACCCTGAGTTTCCATCGCATCATTTATTCTTTTATCTACAAAAGGATGAATACAACGACTACAATGATTAGGAATCCCTTCAACAAGATTGTTAATTTCGCTGAAACATTCACTGCATTCAGACGGGAAATTTACACTTGGATCAGGATCGAGTTCTTCACCACTCATTGAAACCAAGTGCCTATTTAGTTCGGCAATGCCTTGTTTTTCTTTCTCAGAGAAAAAACGAAAATGCCCCGATGACATTTTGAGCAAATTCCAAGCGGTGTCAAAGGCGGTCATTGTCCTCTATCCCTTAAACGCCTTACAAAATCATGTGGTTTTGAACCACCAACCAAAATATCATTTGTTGTGACTTTATCCCAAAGCGGTTGTTCACTGTATAACTCTTCAAGGGCTTCATACAATTCTCCTGAATGCACTTCATCGCCTCGTAAATCAGGATAAATTGATTCCCAGTTATCATGCCCTCCTTTTTTGGGAGGGAGGAATATGCGATCCCATGCCTCATTCTCTTCACCATCATCATCGTAATGTTCTTCCTCAAAATCATCCATTTCCTCGTCATACAAATCAGAGTCAATGATATTTTGAATGATTTGGGCTACGTGTTTATCGGGCAATTTTTGTGAATAAGGTGGAACCACCCCTTCTTCGTCATGAAAAGCAACACGGCCTCTTTCAATTGCGGCTTCAATACCATTCCCCATGTATTCTTCATCCATCGGAACATCAATGTATTCATCTTTTGGCGCAGTTGCCATGTGTAATTCGGGATAATGCTCATTTGCATCAACAAAGGGCGTTGATTCATAACTGTTGCGTGGACCAAACATTGCGTAGGCCAAAGCCTTTGATTTGTGCGGAGTCCAATATCCTGTGTCTTTGTCACCAGTCCTTCGACCTTGATACAAATAATCAGTCTGCAACCCCTCATCTTCAAGAACAAAAGGCATTTTGAGCAAAGCCCAAGCGGTGTCAAATGGCTTAGGCATAAATTACGCAAGTCGCATCAAAACATAAACCCATTCCAAAGAAAAAAAAAATTTAGCGAGATTTCTCTAATTAAGCATGGTTTCGAGCGTAGCCCGAACCCCTCAAAAAAAAACACGAAGATCAACGTAGATAACTAAAACCACATGATTCGACGGATTCCAATTCTGGTCTAATTCCAGATCTATAATTGGTCAATCCATGCTTCATGAGCATACGAAACAAACGTTGCCTTCGCTTGAGCAAAGCCTCTTGCACATTAACTGCGAGGACGTGGTTATAAATTAAACCTTCTCAGCCCTGTTAGGGCTGTTTGTCCTTCTTTTCCCCTATACGATTACTCGGCCAAATCCCTTCGGGGGCGTGTTTCCTCCACATCTCGCTCGCATGGTGCGCTTGTGGTTCACCCCCGATCAAATGACCGCCCCCGCCCTCCAAATAATGTGCGATAAAATCATACAATTCCTTAGCATACCCCCTGCGCCTAAGATGCGGTTTGGTGTAAGCCTCCGACACACTATACGCATCACCACCATGACTCCACGCTCTCATGCTCGCCAAAGGACTCATATCTGAACCGATACCTCCCCTTATTGTCGCGAAGTCTTTATTATGAACAGCATAAATTGGCATTTCTTCGCCTGTTTTGCGATCTAAATACCTTGCATCTATGCGGTTTTTATCCTCAACAATTGATTCGGGAACAACTGGCATTTTCACCAAGTTCCATGCGGTGTCAAATGCCGTCATAAAAGACCCCTCCCTCTCAATTCTTCTTGGATTTCATTATGATTTAATCCCTGTGCAACATAAGCGGCATATTCCAACGCCCTTGATCGTGCCTTTGCTTCTTCTTGTAATTGCGATTGAGGTTTTCTTCTTCCGTAATTGACATCATCCATTTCCTCCATAATGTCATCGTATGTTGTCGCATGACCCCATTCGTGCCTAAAAACTTCAAGGATTTGGTCTATCACACTTTGCTCATTGTATTGCCCATCTTCCCCTTTTTCTGCATCAAGTATATGTGGCAAATGAGCAGCCACTAATCGGTGTTGCCCATAATCATTTACCCTGCCTCCTGTTGAGCGAAAGCCTCTTGCTCTTGATGATCCCTGTCGGTAATCCTCTCCCTCAAATTGTTTTATTTTTGGACCATCCCAGGGACTTGGAGTAAATCTATCGTTGGGTTGAAAAACATGGCGTGGTGCATCGTGAACATAAAAACCAAGTGTGTTTTTCCCTCTTCCATAGATTTTATCAGTTGTGAAATCCTTGAGCAAATCCCAAGCGGTGTCGAATGCCGTCAAAACCACACCGCCTTGAATCTGTTCCTTGCTTCCTTGTATTTGTTCTTTGCAGCAATCCTCAGCGTCGGATTCTTGATCTTGTGCGCTAACTTGCGAGCCGCTTTGAGATCGGACAACTTAACTCCACAGGAAATGCCCTGTTGATTACACCACTTGACCAAATCCTCAGTTGCGAGGTTAGCACCAGATCCCTGAACAAACGGACAACCACCTAATCCACCTATGCTCGCATCGAATTCTCGAACACCAAGTTCATATCCTGTTGAAACGTTATCCATCAAATGTTTTCCTTGATGTAAATGTAGAGATATGAATTCTGTCAAATAACGAGTTGCCCGTACAGATACTGCGATTTGGAACGGATCAGCAGTTCCTTTGGTATCACACAAAACAATCCGATCTCCAAACTTCAAACCTTCTTTGACCGCTTTTGCTAATTCATCAATCGTTGCTTCAAACGCTTCTGAAATATACACTCGAATACAATCTCTTGGGATCCCTTTCAGCGATGTTTCATAGTTGGCGATTATCTGTTCCTGTGTTAAACCATAGTTCGCAAGGTTAAATGAATTCATGGGTGAAAAGAAAATGTTGAATTGCGTCATACCACATTCCCTTGCCCGATCAAGGCCACGCTGGTTTGGGATGAGAACAGAGAATCCAGTTTTGTCATCGAAAGCATCACACACATCTTTTGCATCGGCCATGTTAGGAACTGCCTTTGGATGAACGAATGAGGCAACCTCTATTCGAGTAAGGCCAGCATCACGTAGCAGCCTAATGAGTTCAATTTTATCTTCTGTCGATGGAACGTGCGGCAGGTTTTGTAGCCCATCACGTGGTCCGACTTCAAAAATCCTAATCATATCAATATCCCTCCAACCAGGGGCTTTTACCGTCAATTTGAACCGTCTTAGGATTATCGGAATAAGGCTCAATTTCTTCTAAGTAATTGTAAAAGTTGTTCATCAATCCGTAATAGTTTGGTTCATCAGGCCACTCGTATTGACGATCTCGACCAAGAATATTTAACATACGAGATGCTGGTAATTGTATCTTCCACTTGTCTAAATCCTCTTGAAGTGTTTCACCGACATTTGGGCTGGCTGACGGCCACCAATCAAGAGGACTCGTATGTTCCATATCGGCATCATAAAACCTCCAGTTCCCTGTTTGATCTTGACCCCAATTAGCACCGACCCGATCTCCAAAGGCATGGCTTAACAAAATATCAGCAATGCCCAATCTATGCCGACCTTTCCGACCCGCCCCCGTATCAACTGCGTGTTGGTTAAGACGTGGCTGAACCAAATACTCGCCCTGAACATCTAACTCAGATGATACAGGAAAGCCCATTTCCTCCATAATTTGAGGGATATTTGTGTTATTATGAGGATAACCTGTTCGACTACTTAGGGGCAGAGGCAACCCAGTATTGCCGTGAGGAATTTTTACCACAAATCTTTCATCATTTGGATGAGGGAGTGTTGTTAAAGAATTTCCTTGCCCCATAATGTCATCTAAACTCTCTTCACTTATCAAGCGTCTTTGTTTTGATTCGGATAACCAAGGTAAATCCTCAGCAATGCTTCTCCAGTTAGGACTCCATTCTTTTGCGATGGAATCCCAAGCGACAGCGAAAGAACTCATTGCTCTTTCCTCTCCCATGCTTTTTGGTCTAATTTTTCGTAGAAATAATCGAGAAAATCAAGACGCTCTAATTGTCTAACAAATTTATCCCATTCTGCGCCAGTCATTCCTTCATGCCCTATTGCATATGGCCTTATGTATTCAGGAGGGATTCTTTCTTCTATGAGATAATGACCATAATCAGAACCAAAATCATATCCGTGATCACGTGGATCTAACAACTCGGAACCATCGGGAACGTCAAATCCTAAAATAGCAGGTGCTTTTCCATGATCTTCCATTCGATCATCAGCATACCTCGCGGCTTCATCATAGTCATCAGCCCCAAAAGACCATTCCTCTAACCCATCGCTCATAATGCTTGGAACATTTTCTGCTAATGTCCCATGCCATAGGAGGGGATGGCTGTATGCTTTCTCCATCAAATCATCACGGCCAATCCAAGATCGGTGGCCTTTGTCGTTATAATCAGAAAACCTGTCATGTAACGCCTCTACAAATCTTTCAGCATCGTATGATTGGGCATCCGACTCGTACATCTTTTCACCGTGATGGTCTTGAACAATCTGCGTAATTAAGTCCATTAAAGCAGTAGCATATCCTCGCTTTCGATATTTCCGATCAGTTCCCATCTCAGTAGGATGGATAAAGGAATCATAATCCCCCATATCTTCATGAAATTTATCTGTGTCAAATTGAATAAAAGATCTCCAGGTTGGAAAACCTCTTTCATTTTCACCACGATCTATGAACGCCCCTCCGTATTTGCCACCAGGTTGTGAATCTCCGATGCCACCAGTGATCGGGAGAATTTCGCCTGTGACTGGATCTTGAAATTCTCCTGTGTATTGAGTTCCATCCTCGTTTCTTGTAACCGAATGCGGAACAATGGGCATTTTGAGCAAGTCCCATGCTTTATCGAAAACCATCAATAGCCCTCCAAAAATTCGGCCTTGCCATCAATCAAAACACTTTGAGGGTTATCTGAATAAGGTTCTATCGCCGTCAATAAATCAAACAATTGGGAATGATATTCTCTTTCAAATCCATACTTGTCAAGTGTGTTTAACAAAGAACTTGCTGGCAATTGTATGCCCCACTCGTTTAGATCGTTTTGTAATAACTCTCCTGCGTTTTTCATTTTAAAATTGCGTGGGAAATCTTGCGTGTATTTGTAATCCATATCTGGATCTATGAATCTGTAATTGCCCGTCTGATCAATACCAAAGTTTGAGGGGTATCGATCACCAAAAGTATTGTGTAACACCTTATTTGTTACATCATCATTTGGCCTCTTATTCTTTCGATTCCTTCTCGTCGCCTGAGCATATGTTGAAGGCTCAATGTAAGGCTGAACCATATACCTGTTATCGACATTCAGTTCTGATGCAATCGGATAACCATAACTTTCTAAAATCGAAGGAAGAGGTTGCCCAACTTGGATCTCACGTCCTGTCGGATCACCCATTCTCCAATTCATAATTCTTTCACCATCATCGGCATCATTCTCACTCCACGATTCACTATTTTTTCGTGGTAATTTTATGGCAAATTTGTCATCATAGGGGTGGTAAAAAGCATCAAAGGATCCACCCGATCCAAGATAACTGGGAAGCAAATCGAAATCACCATTCTCACGGTTGTTATATCCGCGAGCGATTTCATGCCAGTCTAACTTAGGCAGATTCCTGGCAGTTTCACGCCAGTTAGGAGTCCACTCCTTTACCAAATCCCAAGTTTGATCAAAGGCGGTCATGGCTCTCCCTTCCTTAAGCCATCCCAACACAATTCTTGAAGTTCTTCTTCACTTGTGAAAATTACCACATTGCTTCCAAGATCATTAGTAGCAAGCCATGTTGCCAAAAAACCTGCAACGAATGCAATGATCGAGAGAATAACCAAATTCAACCTTCTCTCTCCCATACGGTTCCAAGATAATCTTCATCGCCATCACTCCAGTAATCTTTGAAGCGCATACCTGAGAATGGATGTGTTTGTATTTCACCTGAAATAACCTTCATGCGAGGATTATAGGCCATCAAAGCACCGATCACCCAACCTTCTGCATCGTCCCATGAGTCAAAGGCTTGACTATCTTCGACTGTATCACCACTGTTCAATTCAGTAGTAACGCCATAGAACTTGTTGCCGTCACTTTCCATCTGCCGATCTCCGAGCAAAGCATCCATCTTAGGAGTCTCATCATCCCATGAGGGCATAGAGTCATCTTCAACCTCTTGTTGAAGCAAACTTGACCATGCCTTCTCAAATACGCTCATTCAAAACTGCCTCCTTTCCACCAAGCAGTTTCACCAGAGTGAGGTGTCCTAAATGAACGTGTCCGTAGTTGTAGTGCCTGATCAAACTCTTTGTCTGTTGCAGCAGTTTCACCAGATGCTATTTTATCAACAAGTTCAGTCATCCAAGACTCCATCCTCGAATTCATGTTTTGATAATCTTCTAATTGACTAAATGCATCAAAAATTTCTTGCTGAGGGACTTGACGAATCAAATGCGGAGGTATGATTTGATTTGATCTGTGTTGATCATGTGACCGATCCCATCCTTCGGGTTCAGATAAAAATTTAGGGGCATCTGGATGCTCATTATCAATCTCTAAAACAATACCTTGAGCCTCTTCATCTCTCCATGATTCATCATTCGACATAGGCGCATCTGACCAATTTGCCGCATTGTAGATTGCTTGAGGCAAACCCCCTATTTTTTCTCGCGTTCTTTCAGAATCAGGACCCCAATAAAAAGACCAAAGACCGCCAAATAGATCCTCATAATCATCACCATATTTTTCCTGTAATTTAGATTTCATTGAACCAGTATCGCCTAACAATTCAGGAGCAATGTCCGTTGGCTTCAAACCCTCAGACATGATCGATTCTAAATTATCCTGGTACGTCCCATGATACATGGGCATTTTTATGATGGAATTCCAAGCCTCTTGAAACGCCATCAAGCCTACCAATCACCACATTGACATAAATCCATCCCATCAAAATCCCATTCCTAACAACTTTTTTGCGAAATTTTTGCC
>CERP01004352.1_pt1 | contig 14396 bp, 8 predicted proteins | sample 530801 | NCBI WGS metagenome assembly CERP01 (sample SAMEA2620991, study PRJEB7988) | marine metagenome | biome: marine biome (ENVO:00000447); feature: surface water layer (ENVO:00002042); material: "saline water (ENVO:00002010), including plankton (ENVO:xxxxxxxx)" | depth 5 m | reverse complement strand
CCAGGTGTTTCTGTAAATTTTCAATTACACAGAAGCGACGAAACTGAATTGGTTTATAAAATATTATCGCTAGCCGGTATAACTATAGCAAAACCAGGTTTAGGTACTTACGCCGAACAACAAATAACATCACAAAAAACTCAAGAAAAACAATAAGAAATGGGATTATATAACGGTAATTTAGGGAATTATTATGCAGGTTTAGAAGATACTGGATCTTATCAATTCATATCTGTAACGGATATTATAAATAACTTTAGAGTTGCTTATGTAGGTGAGGATAAAATAATACCTAAAATATCTAGAGCAGACATAAAGTTTCATGCTCTAAGAGGTATTCAAGAACTATCTTACGATACATTTAGATCTTGTAAGACACTAGAGCTAGAAGTACCACCGAGCTTAAAACTACTATTACCACATGATTATGTAGAGTACACTAAAATATCTTGGATAGATAGCAATGGAAAGTGCCACACAATAAATCAATGTAAAGCGTGTCCAAAAGATCCTTTATCTTATAGACAACACAAATCAGATACTACAGATTTTTTAGAAGGAGATATTGATGTTGGGGATTACGAAGCTACGCATAGCGGAGATGACGTTCTTATAGATCGTGTACCTGTGTATAGAGATTGTCCAGGAGAGGGTCCATTTGATGGGCCTGATTGTTGTGATACCGCTGCTGGGTACGTGTACAACCCTGCAAATAAAATGTGTGAATTATACGGACCAAGTTCTACAAATACATTAACCGGTCCAACAATAGAAGATTCTACAACTTGGGCTAATCTACAAAATAGTAGTTCAGTTAACGGTGATAACATTAGTGTTCATAGCGAAGACGATGTGTACCAAAATCATTTTGGTCAAAGATACGGTCTTGACCCGCAGCACGCTAATATTAATGGATGTTTTTGGATTAACTGTAACCGAAGTCACCCAGACCACGGAAAGATATATTTTGACTCTAATTTAGCTGGAAAAACTGTGACTATACAATACATAAGCGATGGAGTTGCCACTGATGATGAAATGATAGTTCATAAGTTTGCTGAAGAAGCTATGTACAAACATATAGCCCACTCAATATTAAACGCAAGAGCTAATACAGATCGCAGTATTGTTGCCACATTTAAAAAAGAAAGATTCGCTGCTGTTAGAAATGCTAAGATAAGATTATCAAGTATAAAATTGGAGGAAATTACCCAGATATTAAGGGGTAAATCAAAATGGATTAAACACTAAAATATGCCGTTATTTAACAAAACATTTAGCCTTGGAAAGATGAACAAGGATATGGATGAACGTATCGTTCCTACCGGTGAATATAGAGACGCGGTAAATATTCAAGTTCAAACTTCTGATGGTTCTGATGCTGGTGCAGCTCAAACTTTAATGGGTAACACTTTGATATCAGCACAAATGGTACCAGAAGGAAGTACTTGCGTTGGTAGCATAGCGCACAACAAGGAAGATAAAGTATATTATTTAGTTGCTGGACCAGAACCAAGTGAGTTTGACTGGAATACTAGCGACGGTTGGAAAGATTATATAATAGAATATGATATAAAAACAGAGACATTTAAATATGTTTTTGTTGATATATATCAAGCTAACTTTAAAGTTCACAACGATGTAACTAGTAGTCTTATACCAACAAGCGGAAGTCAATTTGGAGGTGGAGGTTGGAATCCAATGTCTTACGCTAGATATGGAATGAATGTTGTTGGTTATGATGCTAGTGGTTCACAGGTTATAGGTATTGATGATAATAGCCCTGTAACAGTAAGCGCGGTTACTGAGGTTGGTATTGAGCTTTATAGTACTAATTTAGATTTTAACACGGTTACAACCACGTCAGATACTTGGTTAAACCTTACCAGTAAAAGAATTCTTTATTTCCATAAAGATAGATATATAACTGGCCTCAATATAATTGATGGTATGTTATTTTGGACAGATAACTTTACTGAGCCTAAAAAAATAAACATAGAAAGATGTATAGGTGGTACTGGTGGAAATACTGGTCTACCAGCTTCTGGTAATGTTTTTAATGGTGATAATGCTGATTGGCATACTAGATTGTGTGTTACTCCAGATAAAGATTATCCACTGTCTGTTAAAAAACGATTATGGGATGGAACAGTTGGTGAGCCATATTTTGTTAAAGAAGAAAATATAACAGTTATAAAAAAACATCCGTTATCTGCTCCGGTGTTAAAAATGTCTCCTAATGAAGATGATAGGCTTGATCCCAGTGGAGCGATAGCAAGCACTTTTTCTGCATCTGACTCAACACCGTCAATCGGTATAAGTGGCGCGCCTGACGCTGTGGGTGTGCCAGGTAACTCATTCTCGTACATAGCTGTTAACGGTTTTTCTTATCTAAAGGATGTTGGAGATAGCATTATTAATGTTAGTGTTGCAAATGACGTGTATTGGGAGGTTGGCGACACTATAATATTCAGCCAAGACCAAGATGAAAACCTTAGTCCAGCCGGTTTTACAGAGCATGACGTTAGAGCAACAATTACTAACGTACCTGCCGTGGGACTTTCTACTGGCCCGTTTGACTTTTTAATAGAATCTATGGATAAAGAATCTATTGACGAAGAGGAAAAAGTATGGCATCTAAGGCTAGAAAAGAGAGAACCAATGTTTGAGTTTAAGTTTCCTAGATTTGCTTATCGATACAAGTATGAAGACGGTGAGTACTCAACATTCTCACCTTTCTCTGAGCCAGCGTTTTTACCTGGTCCATTTGACTACTTACCTAAAAAAGCTTACAACTTAGGTATGACTAATAGACTTAGAAGTCTAAAAATAACCAACTACGCAGTGCAAGATTCTTCAAGACCTCAAGACGTAGTAGAAATAGATTTGCTATTTAAAGATGAAGGATCTCCTAACATATATACTGTAGAGACTATTAAAATGACTGATGGTTGGCGTGAAGATGATGAAGATTTATACCTTTGGCCTGACTCTATAAATGGTCCTCGAAATGCTAGTAATATTCCACTGGTAGACCCAGATGAATACCACAGAGGAGAATACAAAGTCACATCAGAACTAATACATGCAACCGTTCCTTCAAACCAATTGTTAAGACAGTGGGATAATGTCCCGAGAAAAGCTTTGGCTCAAGAAATAACTGGTAACAGACTGGTGTACGGTAATTATTTACAAAATTATAATCTTTCTAGTAACTTTATTGATGGGGAGATAAAGCCAAAAATACTAGTATCTTTACAAGCTAGTAACGCGGCTTTAAACGCTACGCAAACGGTTTATGATGAAGACGAGCAAGAGTGGGTAACTACAACTCAAACCGTAACAGACGCGGATAGTTCTGAATATGGAGAATTTATTGCCGATGGAGTACCGCTTCCACACAAAACATGCAGGTCGCTGCGCGAGTACCAAGTTGGGGTAGTGTATGGAGATGAGTACGGTAGAGAAACACCTGTTCTAGCCGGTAAAAGTGGTACTGGTACTTTAAACATACCTAAGGTTCATGCAAGTACAATAAATAAATTAAAGGTACAAATTACTACTGATCACCCTAAATGGGCTAAATACTTTAAATTCTTTGTTAAAGAAACATCCAACGAGTATTATAATATGGCTATGGACCGTTGGTACAATGCTGAAGATGGTAATATATGGTTGTCATTTCCAAGCGCAGATAGAAACAAGATTGATGAAGAGTCGTTTATAATATTAAAAAAGAGACACGACACACACGAACCTGTTGATGATCCAGCTAGATATAAGGTTATCGCAATCGAAAACTCGGCGCCAGATTTTATTAAAATAAATGTTAAAAAACTTGGACAAGCGTTTAATAATGGTAATGATAAAATTGGAGCTACAACACTTGGTTTTCCACTACCAGAATATACTGAGATTCGTTTAAAAGATGACGCTTTATCGCTTGACGAGGTATTTGAAGCAACTTTATCAGCTACATCGTTTGGAGACAACGCTCAAAGTCTTGGAAATATATACGAACAAATTAATAAAGGAATATTTTATATTAGAGTAAGAACCACTACTATTAAGTCAAATTGGTATCAAGTAACCAAATTGCGAAAAGTTGATGATACTTATCATTTTACTTTAGACGAACCAATGAAAGAAGATGTTGAGTTCGCTAGTGTGGATGGGTCATTTGCTGGTAGAGTTGATGATTTAAGATTAGAATTTGCTAATCATCAAGTAGAAAATAAAAAAGAGTTTGAAGGAAGGTTTTTTGTTAAAATATATAAAGACTTAGTTTTATTGCAAAACTTACTTACACCAATAGAAAAAAATTACAGACCAACTGCCGCTGCTAGACTAGGTTATTGGAATCACCCGCTAGGAAGAAGAGCTGAATACTCATCAAGCGGTAAGTATGTTGATTGGGAATCTTTTGCTGTAAATTGTGAGGCTGATTTGAATGATAATCAATGTTGTGATGACAGTTTATGGAATCCCGGGTTTGGGATTGGTGGTGACACTAGTAAAACTGGAAACGCTGGAAACTGTAGATTTTTCTTTCACCCAGCAAACACTAATGGAGCAACGGCTCAATGTGGATGCTTTAATTGTGCTAGGGACGGTGTGAAGAGTTGGATGTCGCAAAGTCATGGATTAATGTTTATAGATCGCATAAGACCTAGAGCATGTCAAGGATCGTATTTTGGTTCAGGAGGTAGAGATCCCGGTAGTGGCGCTCACTGGGGTAGAGGTGTTCACGCGAGCCAAAGGTCTATGGATATTGGATTTATACATAGAGGAAAAGATTATGGTTATCCAGAAGAAGTGGGTAAAGTTAAAAAACTACTTTGCACAAAAGGAACTTTGTTTAGATTTAGAGAAGATCCAGATGGAATAATTTATAAAATAATTGATTTTAAATTAGGCGCTCAAACATATAACAGCACCCACGATGAATGGGGACACTGGGGTCAACTTGGGCAATTTCATACTTGGCATCAATATACAAGTCAAGGTAATGGTAATAACATGACTAGATTTAGAATTGATTTTGAGGTTTTAGATGAACCGGGAGTTGGTTTAGGTAACGGTCCTTCTGGCTATCATCCAACTGGAGGAAAATCATACACTAAACCTAACATGGAGGCTGAACTTGGTTATTGGGGTGGTCAACAAATTGACCCAAATTTTACATCAATTAACCTTGGCCCACCTTTAAATTTAAATTTCCCAACTGGTACTGGTTCTAGTGGTGGTGGTGATGACAATAATATGATAGTTCCAATGCCACCTGGATATGCTAGTCAAGTTGGAGCGTGTACCGCTGGTGGCGGTAGTCCAATAACAAACGTGCATGGTGACCCTCCTTCAACTCCAAGGCAGCAAGCATTAAGATGGAGGCAGCATGCTACTAAGTTTCATCATATTGAGATTGTTGAAGATAAAAGTGATTATGATGAATATTTTAGTTCTACAAACCCAGCTATATGGGAAACAGAGCCAAAAGAAGATGTTGGAATGGATATTTACTATGAGGCTTCAGATGCAATACCTATAACTATAAATTCTGCAACAAACGAATTATTTGCTCCATTTGGTACTTTAGTTGCTAATTCCTCTACACTAGGCTCAGGTACAATAAAAATTGCTTCGTGGAACGAAAACTATGTAACGTTAGACACTAGTGTAACGTATACTTCTGGCGCTAGATTTAAATTCACAAGACCAGATGGTTTTGTATCAACAGCTATAGTAGAGGCACCTACTGTTACTCCAACTAATATTTTAAAAATTAGAGGTTGGGAGCAAGCGGCATACCCGTTAGCTCTTGCATATTATAATGATGCTCAACATAATCAGTATTACACCTTATCATGGTTTAACGCTTATTGTTTTGGTAACGGTATTGAATCAGATAGAGTTAGAGATGATTACAATCAAACTACGCTAGCAAACGGCGTTAAAGCATCAACAGTGTTGGCTGAACAATATAAAGAAGAGCATAGAAAATACGGTTTAATACACTCAGGTATATACAACTCTACTAGTGGTGTTAATAAATTAAACCAATTTATTGCTGGTGAGAAAATAACTAAAGATATGAACCCTCAATATGGTAGTATACAAAAACTACACACAAGAGATTCTAACATAGTTGTACTGCATGAAGATAAAATAATGAAAGTGTTAGCTGACAAAAACGCTTTGTTTAATGCTGATGGTGGAAAGAACGTGGCTATATCAGCAAACTTCTTAGGATCAGATTCTCCTTTTGCTACTAAATATGGTATATCTACAAATCCAGAATCATGTGCTACGGATTTAGCTGGTAGATTATACTTTGCGGATAGAACTAGAGGAGCTGTTTTAAGATTATCTCTTGATGGTATTACAAATATATCTGATTATGGTATGAAAGATTGGTTTGGCGACAATCTAGGTCCTCTAACACAGCGAATATTAGGTTCTTTTGATGAGAAAAAAGACGAGTATAATATAACTATAAAAGGTTTATATCCAGTAGGAACAAGTAATAGTGGTAATGGTGACGGTAGTAGTGATGGAGATCAATGTGGTTGCGATACTAGTACTAGCACGGTTAGCACAAGTCAAGATGACAACGATATAAGAAATTTAGAAAACACTACGATACTAAGAAACGAAAGCAATTTAAACATTGGTAATGTTAGTGTTGGAGATAAAGACTTTTACAACTCAGAAGTAACACTTACTTTTAGCGAAAGAGCAAAAGGTTGGATATCATTCAAATCATTTGTTCCAGAAAGTGGTGTTAGTATTAATAATGAGTATTATACATTCAAAGATGGTGAGATGTATAAACATCACTCAAACTTAAATCACAACACTTTTTACGAGGATTTGTTAGGTGATGATGCTTTTACTGAGTCTAGTATTACGGTGTTGTTTAACGATCAACCTGGCACCGTGAAAAGTTTTGCAACACTAAACTACGAAGGGTCACAAGCAAGGAACAAGGCGAATGCCTTGGATAGTGAGTATTACAACCTTGTGCAAAGAGATGGTTGGTACGTTAGCGATATTAAAACAAATCTACAAGAGTCAAGCTACTTAGAGTTTGTAAGTAAGGAAAAGAAATGGTTTATGTATATCAAGGGCGATACTACTACTTTACAAAATTTAGATGAAAGAGAGTTTTCTGTTCAAGGTGTTGGAAGTTATTTAAACATGGTTGTTGTAGGTGAAGAAGTAAAAAAAGACGTTTGTTTGACTATTACTCCAAGCATTAATTGTGGAGAAGTGCCTGGGTGCACAGACCCTGACGCGACTAACTATGATCCTGCAGCAACAGTTGATGATGGTACTTGTAAGTATGATGAGCCTAGTGGTTGTAATTGGAAGTGTGAGGACTGGGTTGGTAAATGGGATCAAGCAGGTTCTCCACAAGTTTACCCGGATGGACGGGTGGTATTTCAAATTCTAGGCCAAGGTATGGGCCTTTATCCTTCTGAGTGTAGGCCTTGGTTTGTTAGAGCGCTAGACACAACGGGAGATTGGGACAGTGGTGGTATTGCATATATTGCTGGTTTTGGGACTGGTGGTAACCCTTTTTTCCATCCAAGTCCTAACTTATATATTAGTGACGCTACGATGGACACTACAAACCCAAATCAAAACCTTAGTATTTATGGGTTCCCACAGCTTGGTGATAGTAATGGTCCATACGATTTCAGTGCTTTCCCAGTTTCTAATGGTTTTTATCACGCAGTAGAGCAATCATTTACCATTTACCACAATACGCCAGGTACATATTATATGGAAATTAGAGATCAAAAGGGTTGTTCAGAAATATTGAGCTACGTAATTCCAGAGATTACTATTCCAGAAAGTTTTGTGCCACCATGTGTATCTCACCTAAACAACGCTCCAGACGCAATATACAACGCGACAGGACCTCTTCATGATTCTCTTTATTCGGGTATTGGTGATATTTATGGTTCTTGGGCGGCTGTTGTAATGTCACATCCAGATTTTAATTTTTGGACTAGAAATAGTGGTGGAGGGCAAGGGTTCAACTCTATCTCATACGTAAGAACACAAGATCTTTACCTTGATCCTACTTTCGATCCTACTGACGATTTAGGTCCAAAACCTTACAAATGGGAGCAGGTGGTAAGATGGTTAGCAATTTTAACTGAAGGTGTTACGTATCCTGATAGAGTTGTTCAAGCATTTAGTAACCTGTGGTTTAGTCACGATCCAATAACATATAATGTTAATAATTTACCATTTGAATATACAGATCTTGGTGGTGGATTTTGGCAAGTAACTAGTGTGAATAGTGGTGTAAAAGATACTCCTTTTAATAACCTAAAACCTTATTCAAGTCCAAATATCTTTGGAAGCACACCAGATTTTTCAAAGGGTGCTAGTATTCATAAGTTTATAGATCTACTTACGGTTTTAAATAGTTTACAAGATGATGCTGGAGTTAACTTATTCCCAACTCTTGTTGCTGGTACAGACTGGTGGCAAGTTGTTAAAGATTTAGAAACTACACTGCTAGGCGCTTCAGGACAGCCTTTCATCTTTGCTACGCTCGAATGTTGTGGAAACGCGTTTTCATCTAGTACTGGACAGCCTTATTATAACGAAACAACTTGTGGGTATGCAGGACAATAAAAAAAAATAATATGGCAAACTACACTATAACAAGACGTACTGAAACTAATCACAACTACGGGTGCACTGATTTCTCGACAATACAACAAGAATTTCAAGTGGCACAAGACGGAGCAGCATTAGACAGCACTGTTGAATGGGAGTTAAAAGCTGATATCGGTTATTCAGTTGATATATATGACTTTGTTTTTACAGGGGCAACTAGCATCATGACACCAATACCAATGATACCGACTACGTACTGGAAAGATCTACCTTCTCCGGTTTTATATGCGGAGATGATACAGATGTCAACTACATTAATTAGGATTGTTTTACATTTAGCCCCAGACGCTAGTCAATCTTTTTTTAACAGCGGTAATCCTTTTGAAATGCCTAGCACTGATGTTAACACTGTTATATCTATAGAAGGTTGCGCTAGGATAGCTGGTCACTCTATGCGTTTGCTTATGGAAACACCTACAAACCCAAACGTTACAACAAGAGTGGATATTAATGAAGACTTAGAAAACAATGTGGCTTTGAGGGTGATGAGTGATTCAACAGACGAAGTGTATGGTATCTTACCACCCACTAAAATAGATAACGATGAGCCTAGAACATACCTAATGAGTTATCAAGTGTTAGCGGAGCAAGGCTATAGATACAAAGCGCCCCCTAATTTAAATTTTACTGATGATAGTTATTACACTAAAAGAAGAGTAATAAAAGAAGTTAATCCAAACGATCCTACTAAACAAGATATTGTAGGCGTAAGTTTTGATATTTATAAAAACAATTAAATGGCTGATTATAAAAAAACATATTCTAAAGGAGCTTCATCAAGACTTGCTGATTTAAAAGCATCATCGGTGTTATCCACGGCAGCTGAAAAAGAAAAAATCAAGAAAGCTGAAGACTTAAAAAAAGATCGAGCAAGTGGTACAATTGAAACAAGTGGATCAACTGAAACAAGCGTATCTAGCGGAACAAGTGGTTTGTTTACTCACGCATCAAGACCAGACAAAGCTATTGCTGTGTTAAACGATTTAATAAAAGATCCTAGAAAAGATCCTAAAGAGTTTACTATAGAAGAGTTGAAAGACCTGCAGATATATAGAGATCCTAAAACTACCACTGTCCAAGAAGTTATTGAAATATTAAAGACACGAGAGGTTTTACCCGCAACAAAACCTGTATATTTTAAATTAAATTATGTTATAGAACCTATACCAAGACCCGATATACATAAAATATATGGATTGACTGCTGTTAGTAGAAAAGCTTGGGATAAACAATATTGGAAAATAGATCCAGATGACAGCAAGTACAAGGTAATGCATAAGTTAAAAAACTTTGTAAAACAAACTGGAGAAACTATTGTTTTATCTGTGAGTGGTGCTCCAGAAACAAAGTTTCGTCTAGTAGTGCACAATGAAACAGACAACAAGTATTACGATAATAATGAATTTAAAACTGGATTTTACTCTATAACGGGTACTATTCCAAGTGGTAAAACAGCTCCTTCTGGATTTCACTACATGCCAGACGGAACTTTAATGTCTGATGCTGAAATGTTTAAAACAAACGAAGGAGGGTATGGAGAGGCATACAAAACACTTGCTACTTCAGTTGGTAGAACCGCTCCTCCTGGGTTTCACTATATGCCAGATGGAACACTAATGTCTAACGCTGAGCACGCTGAAAAGTATGGTGCGGCATACGATAAGTCCACCGGAGAAAATGAAGAAAATAATTATGTTGCCACAGCCAGTCAAATAGAGTTTACAATACCACCATCTACAACTGAAAAAGTTTATAAAATCGCGTTTGTTGGAGATGTTGAGTTTACTACTTATGGCGATTCCCTACCAATTCATGGTAATATTGAAAAACCGGGTTATAAAATCACTCAACTTCCAAATCCAACTACAACCATAAGACTTGCGCAATCGCAGGGGTTTATATCAGCAACTGGAGATTTAGAAATAACACATTTACCTGGTTCTAAACTTAGCGCCAATACTAGTACGGAGGGAAAGTATACTGTAGACCTAAGCGTTACGTCTAAAAAAATTCTTTCATTAAACACTGGTTTGCAAGAGGCCGCGCTTACTAAAAACCATGTTGATGGATATAGTGGCGAGTTTACTTCCACAGAGATTGAAGGAGTTGAATTAATAGCCTCAATAAAAGACAATGTTGGAAGTATTAAGGGAACTATAACTATAGGTAAGACAGGGTTAAGATCTTCTGAGGTTTTAATAAATCCAAGCTCTATATTCAATTTAGATTAAACAAATAAACTATGCCAATATTACAATTTACATTTGGAACTCAATTAAACGTTTCTGCACAAGTTGGAGACACAGCTTACTACGTGCCGACATCTACGTCTGCTCAATTTCAAATTAACTCATCCGATATTGTTGAGATAGGAGATATAACTTACGTTAACCCAAATGGGCTTGAATTTTGGTGTAACACAAGTCTTCCTTCAGCATCGTATCCTAGTTCTTCAGACTATATTTTCTTTTCCAAAGACAACAAAGCTAACCAATCAAGTGTATTAGGTTATTATGCTAAAGTGCAGTTAAAAAACAACTCTAAAGATAAGGCTGAGATATTTGGGATTAGTGCCGATGCATACGAAAGTAGTAAATAAACAGCAAAAACTGTGACTATATTAGTAAATTTAATTAAATATAATCATGGACGAAGAAATTAACAAACAAGTTGAAAATAACCCCTTAACAAAGGAGGAAAGTAGGGCTCAATTTGTACAGGTAACAGAGATGTTAGGTTTAAAACATTCTTTTAACTTTGATGAAGCGTGGGAAATAGGTTTAGAGGTAAGGCAGAGAAAAGAATTTAGAGATAAAATAACAGAGTTAGAAAAAGCTATAGTAAGCGTACAGGGAACTACTGGAGAAGCAATGCACAAAGCAAACCCCGTTAAACATACTTTTGTTGGTGGTTGTTATGTTAGAGAAATATACAATCCAGCTCACGAGCTTATTGTAACAAAGATACATAAGAAAGAACATCCGTTTTTTTTAATGAAAGGTGAGATGTCTATTTTAACTGAAGAAGGAATACAGAATATAAAAGCTCCTTATCAAGGAGTTACAAAACCAGGTACTAAAAGAGCTATATATACACATGAAGAATGTGTATTTATAACAGTACACGCTACAGAGAACACTACAGTTAAAGATGTTGAAGAAGAAGTTGTTTGTACTAAGTACGAAGATTTACCACCTGGTTGCGATGTATTAGAGGTATTAAAAGAAATTAATTTAAAAAAATAATAATATGAGTTTTGTAATGGCAGCAGGAGCAGCTGTAAGTGTTGTTGGTGGAATCATGGGGGCAAGCTCTGCTAATAAAGCTAAAAGAGAAGCGGCGCGTGCTCAAAAAAAGGCACAAGCAGAAATGAATGCTAAGAAAAAGCAGTACGAAGCTTTAGATACAACTAACTTAGCTAAGGATATGGAGAATAAGTTTGAAGACATGACTATCAATCAAAAAGGTATGGAACTTCAATCTCAAAAGTCTGCTCAAAGTAGAGCCAACGTAATGGACAGTTTAAAGAGCGCTGCTGGTGGATCTGGTGTTGCAGCACTAGCACAGCAAATGGCCAACCAAGGATCTTTAGATGCTCAGAAATCAGCGGCTATGATTGGTGATCAAGAACGAGCAAATCAAGCAAAAGAAATGGAAGGCGCTGACGCTCTGCAAACGGCTAAAATGCAAGGAGCTAAAGATTCTAGACAGTTACAATATGACAAAACATCGAATCTAATGAATATGGCTGCAGGTCAAGCTCAAGCTGCTAGCGCAGCTAAAAGCGCTGCCGCACAAGCTAAAAGCTCTGCTATATCTGGTATAGGTGGAGCGCTAATAGGTGGTGCTGCTGCTCTTTCTGATAGAAAACTTAAAAAGAATATAAGTAAGATTGGTGAATCACCTAGCGGTTTAAATATATATAGTTTTGAATATATAGATTTTAAACATGGCGAAGGGTTATTCCAAGGTGTTATGTCAGACGAGGTTCCAGAGGCGGTTATAACAATAAATGGTTATGATGCTGTTGATTATAGCATGTTGGACGTAGAATTTAAAAACATATAGACATGGCAGATAACACGGCGGGTAGAGGTAATTTTTACAGAATGGGTCAAGCGATGGGTCCTGATAAGCTTGACACAAGCACAGCTGATATAGTAACCAACATTGGCAAGCAAATTAGCACGTTTGGTTCAGCGGTAGCTGAAGAGAAAAAAGCTGACGCTAAAAAACTAAAAGAAGAAAGAAACGCGGCTGGAGATAAAATATCTCAAGAGTTTACTAATTTATCAGAAACTATTTCTCAATTACCTCAAGAATCTTTTAACCAAGCTCAAACTGAAGTTGAAGACTTAAGATATAGAATGTACGAGTGTATAGATGCTAAAGACACTAAGTGTCAACAAAATTTAATGTTAGAGCTTAACGAGATAAAGCAGAGACACGCTGGTGATGCTGATAACCTTAAAACGTTTGTTGATAGCTGGCAGAAAGACGAAAATGGTAATATGCCTGTGAGTACAGATGCCATGAGTAGAGAAGACGTAGATATTATGGAAAACTTTTTAGCAAACGATTCCAAAAGAACAGTATACAAAGATGGCCAAATGTTTTACGAGTGGGATATGGATACTGGAGAAGTTGATGAAAATGGAGAAGCAATAACAATACCACAATCATACTCTCTTCAAGACTTGCAGGACAAAATTATTTTAAAGCAAACTGTTAACGGTAATAAGTATATAGATTTAGAAGCAGAAATGAAGCAGGGTATTATTGATGGCACAAGACAAGTACCAACTCAGGGTGAGATGAAAAGAAAAATTGGAGAAATAATACCAAGAGATCCCAAGGCTATAAGAGATTGGGTGCATGGTAATCCTGCTGAGCAACACGATTTAGATGTTGAAGGTTATTTAATAGATCTTATGGAAAGCGACTTTAAGACGTATGATTCTTTAGGTATTGATTTAACAAAACCAGAATATGCTTATCTTGATAAAGACGGTAAAAATGGTGTTACAGCTGACGAAATACCACAAGAGTTTAAAGATGAGTTGATTAACAATGTTATGGATGTAAAAGACTTAGAAATAACTCATGGTATACTAACAGACATATACGCTGCTAGAGGATTAAAGAATATAGTGGGTGGAGAAAACAAAGATTATAACAAAGATAATAAAGAAAACAACATACTTGGTATGGATGATTTCAATCCTAATGACAAGGACGCTGCTAATAGAGCTGAAACATTACAAAAATTAACAGCGTTAGATGATCCAGCAAACCTTAAGCAATATGAGGGTATGACGGCAGAAGCTATAGCTAACAAAATAGGTATTGATCCTAATGCTCAAATCTTAAACCCTGCTACTGAGCAGTACGAGTCTGTGGCTACTTATATAGCTAGCGCAGCAAAAAAGAAAGCAAAAGGTAAAACACCGCCAGCAGGATTGTCTGCAGCGCAAAAACTACAGTGGTATAAAGATAATTAAATAATAAAATATGAACGAAGAAGAACTAATTTTAATTGTTGAAAAAATGGAAGCCGCTGGAGAAACTGCAGAAAGCATTTCAGAAGTTGTAAAAGCCGCTACTCAAACCCAACAAGAAGACTTCCCGGCAGACGAAGAAGTAAAGGAAGAAACACCACCGGCGGATGTCCCTGTGGAAGGAAACGTTACGGCATCCAC
>CERP01004136.1_pt1 | contig 14437 bp, 8 predicted proteins | sample 530801 | NCBI WGS metagenome assembly CERP01 (sample SAMEA2620991, study PRJEB7988) | marine metagenome | biome: marine biome (ENVO:00000447); feature: surface water layer (ENVO:00002042); material: "saline water (ENVO:00002010), including plankton (ENVO:xxxxxxxx)" | depth 5 m | reverse complement strand
GCACGTACGATACAGAGCTTCTCAAACTGATGACCGAAGAATGAAGCAATGGGTAACTGGATCAGTAGGTGGAGGAACAGGCTCTACTCTTGATGCAATGGAAATTAACTTCTTATCAGAAAGATGTTTAATTACTCAAGGAGCTAATAACTTCGTATTATTCAAAGGAATCTAAGGATTTCAATAATAAAGGCGAGGGTCTTCGGATCCTCCCTTTTATTTTAACTATTTAATTATATTATATTATGGCAAATAAAAAACCTGCAGCTAAAAAGAAAGCTGCACCAGCGGAACCTATTGCAGAAATAGCTCCAACACAAGTAGAAACAGTAGAAACAGTTAAACCTGCATCTGCTAAACCAGTTGAACCTGCAAAACCAGAGTGGGAAATTAAAGACAGGGTATATTTTTTAAAAAATGATGCCGAACCATTAACCCACACAATACCAGGTAAACACACACCAAAACATTCTTTATTGTATTTTGATAAAGAAACGGGTGTACAAAAAGAAATTAGATATGCAACCAACCATGCATCTCCCTTTAAACAAGATCAAAAAGGCGAGGCAACCATGGGGCATATTGTATTTAGAGAAGGTGTGCTAACAGTGCCCAAAGAAAAGCAAAATTTACAGAAGTTATTATCTTTATATCACCCACTAAAAGATCGTATATACGAAGAATATGATTCGGTCGAAGAGGCGGAAGACGATATAGATACACTTGACATGCAGGTTGATGCAGCTATTATTGCAAGAGAAATGGATGTTGACGAAGCTGAAGCAATACTAAGGGTTGAGGTTGGAAGTAAAGTTAATAGCTTATCCTCTAAAGAAATTAAAAGAGATCTTAGATTGTTTGCACGTCGTAATCCTCAATTGTTTTTAGAACTAGCTCAGGATGATAACGTACATTTACGTAATGTAGCAATAAAAGCTACTGAAGCAAATATACTAAGCTTATCTCAAGATCAGAGAACATTTTCATGGACATCAACAGGCAGAAAGCTTATGAATGTTCCTTTTGACGAAAACCCATATTCAGCAATGGCTGCTTACTTCAAAACAGATGAAGGTATGGAAGTTTTCAGATCCATAGAAAAGAAGTTTTAATTAGTAGTTTTTTATAAAACTATGTAATTATAATAAGTAGACTATATTAACCGGATTCGTAATTGAGTCCGGTTAATAATATATAAAACAAAATATAATGGCAATAAATGTAAATACAGTTTATAGAACAGTTTTACTTATATTAAATAAAGAGCAACGGGGGATGTTAACTCCTGATGAATTTAATAAGGTAGCTACACAAGTTCAATTAGAAATATTTGAGGGTTACTTCAATACACTAGATCTTCAAGTTCGTAAGCCTGACAATATTACTGAATACGGTGATAAAATAAAAAACACTAATCAGGATATATCTATATTTAAAGAATACGGTGATTGCACATTTAACACAGCAGAGGGCAAGTTTATTCTACCTGTAGAAAATAGCGGCTCTGTTTACTCACAATCTTTTTTGGGTACAGGCACACAATCTTCGTTTATATTTACATCAATTACAGCAGCTCAATTAAGTTCAAGTGTCATCTATGTTTATGTTAACGGGGAACTTTTATCTTCAAATTCCTACAATATAGGCGGCGGCGCTATTTCATTTAACACAATACCATCTTTAAACCAAACTATATTAGTTACGGCGAAGCCTAATAGCTTCTACACATTAGGGTCTGTATTTTACAAAAACGAAAAAGAATTACAGCTTGTTCAAAGGAATGAACTACCTTATTTAAAAGGCAATCCACTTATAGCACCTACTGTTAACTATCCAGTGTTTTTATATGAAAACGAAAAAATACAAGTATTGCCAGAGGCTATTACTTCTGACATAGCTGTTAGTTATTTAAGAAAGCCTATGGACGTAAGATGGAACTTCACTGTGCCTTCAGGTCAAGCATACTATAGTTATAGCGCTGGGGGATCTATTGATTTTGAATTGTCTAAAAAAGAACAATCTAATATAGTGACTAGAATACTTCTTTATGCAGGAGTAGTAATTAAAGACCCTACTATAATACAAGTAGCTCAGCAGCAGGTGCAAGCAGAGACAATTAAAGAAACCTTATAAGATATGGCAATACCCAACGGCGGTTTAATAACCGAAACTAACGAACAATATTACGCGGGATCGCAGAGATTTTTATGCGAGGATGCTTATGGAACTAGTATTTTTGTAGCAACTTTTAATACAGATTTAATTTTTGGATCTTATGATCCGACAAGTACAGATTACGCACTAAATAATTTTGTTGTTTACACCAGCCCAACTAGTCTACCAGGATCTTATACAGAGTATACCTTAGAGTTTACCGTGAAAGATAATGTTATTACCACGGCTACTCCTATACCTGTAAACACATACGTTGTCGTGCAGCTAAAAACTTTAGACGGCGGAAAATATGGTGATGAAAATGCATACGGAGAAGTTGTACAGCAAAATCAAGGGGGTTATGCTTATACTTCGTTAAGCGATATTATAGACGCTTTTATGGCTATATATGTAGGAGAAGGCAAATTAATACTCGATGTTAAACGTACTGATGTCATATTTCATGCTAAGCGAGGATTACAAGAGTTTAGCTACGATACTTTAAAAACTATTCGTTCCCAAGAACTTACGGTACCTGCTAATCTTAATTTAGCTGTGCCTCAAGATTATGTAAACTATACAGCTGTATCTAGAATAGATAGTACAGGAGTTAAACGCCCAATATTTCCAGCTAACACGTTGCATGTTTCACCTTACCAGGTTCCGTTGCAAGACGGGGTTGGACAAATTACTACAGACAATTTTGGGGATCAACTAGAAGGTTCGTCTATAACGAATGAAAGATGGGCAAATGCTAATGCTAGCTTGCTGGCTGGCAATATAAGCAGGCAACAATATAATGACATTGTAGATACATTAAGTTTTGATTTAGCCGCAGGGCAAAGGTATGGGGGCGACCCTCAATACATGCAATCGGGAGGCTGGTTCAATATGAACGAAAGGGAAGGATCTATAATGTTTTCTTCTAATCTTAGAGATTCATTAATAGTATTAGAATACGTATCTGACGGCTTAGCTTATGAAGGTTTGGATTTTAAGGTGCCTAAGATGGCTGAAGAAGCATTATATGCTCATATATCTCATGCAATCATTTCGACGCGAATGGGACAACCTGAATACATCGTACAGAGGCTTAAGCGAGAAAGATACGCTAAATTAAGGAATGCAAAAATAAGATTATCAAACATTAAGCTATCGGAGATAGTACAAGTGATGAGAGGTAAGTCTAAATGGATTAAATAAGAATTAAATGGCACAAGAAATAAAAAATACTTTCCTTAAAGCTAAGATGAATAAAGACTTAGACGACAGGATTATACCTAATGGCGAATACAGAGATGCGCTAAATGTAAGCGTTGGTCGTTCTGAGGCTGATAATGTAGGGGCTGTAGAAAATATTATAGGTAATTCTTTAATAACTCAAACAGATTTAGGGCCGATTGAAATAATAGGCCAGCTAGTAGATTCATCTAACGACAGAGTTTTTGTTTTTCTTACAGATTATTCAGACCCTAACCCTGAAAATCCTACCGATGCTCCGTTCGGGACCCAGCACTATATATATGTTTTTAATACAAGTTCTGGAGATTACACTAGATTGGTAAAAGGAGAGTTTTTAAATTTCTCTACAACTAACAGAATTATAGGTGTAAACCTTATAGAAAGTTTATTATTTTGGACAGATGATAGGAACCAACCTAGAAAAATAAATATTAATTTAGCTTCTACTATAGTTCAATCGGGTAGGTCATCTTCTACTGATGAGGACACGGACTATTATACCGAAGAACATCAAATATCTGTAGCTAAATATTCTCCATATCAACCTATAAATTTAGTAAATAAATTAAGAGTAATAGCTTCAGGTGGGGCTGCAAGTTATATTACTGTAGAAGGAAATAGGGTTGAAGAACTAGAGCCTTTTATAGGAGGCATTTTGGTATCTCCCGAAGATAATCTAAGCGGTGAAGATTATTTAGTAATAACAAACGTAGTTTTTGTAGCTGGCAAAACAAGAGTAAATTTTGAACCTGACATACCAGGAGGTAATTCGCCAACACCAGGCTCTTATTATACTTTGTTTGCTTCTACAATGACTAATAAAAAAGATGACTCTAGTTGGCCAGGAGATCCTGATTACCTAGAAGATAAATTTGTAAGGTTTAGCTATAGGTTTAAGTACGATGATAATGAGTATTCTCTTATGGCTCCCTTTACTCAAGTGGCTTACATACCTAAACAAAAAGGGTATTTTACGCATGGACAAGAGGATGCAGCTTATCGGTCAACAGTTCTTGATTGGTTTGAAAACGATGTCCAGAATATTGAGCTCAACATTCCTTTGCCTTGTCCCGGGGATAGATTAAACTCACATTACAAGGTTTCTGAAATGGAAATTCTTTTTAGGGAATCTGATTCCGTTGCTGTGAAAGTTCTTGAGTCCGTTTCTGCCAGTGAAATAAACTCATTTTCTGGAAATAACAACATATATACATACGATTATCAATCACGTAAACCCTATAGAACATTAGCAGAAGCTCAGACTGTTAGAGTATACGACAAAGTGCCCGTGCGTGCACAATCTCAAGAGGTTTCAGGTAATAGAGTTATTTATGGAAACTATAGAGATCAGCATACTCCTCCTACGGCATTAAATTATAATTGTAGAATAAACCGCAAACTAGAAACAGGTAAGTACAATAATTTTGTAGAATATCCTACTCATACAGTAAAAAGAAACAGAAATTACCAAATTGGGTTTGTGTTATCAGATAAATTCGGTAGAACATCACCTGTTATATTATCTAATGTTGATTTAGGAGCCACCAAAGGCGATAAGTTTTTTTCAGGATCAACTATATATAGCCCCTACGATTCGGGACCTGATGACACCCCTAACCTTTTAGAATGGTTTGGAGATACTATTCAAGTTTTAGTTAACGAAGCAATTTCATCTACTAAAAACTTAAGCGCAGGCACGCCCGGACTTTATGCAATAGAGAACAAAAGAGATACTTCAGGGGAGGGCTACGCGGTATTACCGGACGACATACTTATAAACGGTAATGTATATCAGTTTAGATGGGATTCTGATTATCTTAATAATAAAAATTTACCAGCTAAAAACGATTATTTAAGAGGAGAGTTTGAGGACTTTGTAGAGGTTGAATCTATTGAGCAAATTGATCCTACTTTAAACCTTTATCAAGTTATAACTGATGGCCAGGTAAACGAAAGTTATTTAAGAGAAGAAAATTTACCAACCAATAGTCCTGATTTAAAATTTTCGTATAGGTTGAATGACTTAGGCTGGTACAGCTATAAAATAGTTGTAAAACAAACACAACAAGAATATTACAATGTATACTTACCCGGAATACTTAACGGATATCCCGGTCAGGCTTATAAATGGACAGAACTATCTAAACTTCAAGATTATGATCCTTTAGCTCCAGACTACGATACTATAATTGGAGATTTTAAACTTACTTTAAGCGGATATAAATTTCCTAACGAATTAGATGTAACTGCTCATACCGTGCTTTTTAATGACAATATTAACAAAATACCTAGAGATTTAGCAGAAGTAGGTCCTGATCAAAAACAATACAGGTCTTCGGTAGTTTTGTATGGTAGAGTTACAAACATAATGACACCAGCTTATGGCCCTACTTGGGGAGAGCCAGGAACCTCTTACGATTTAGGAAGAGAACATTTATCTAAGCCTCAAAATACACAATATTATCCAAGAACAATTGCTTCTGGGGTTAATGCTGTTAAGCATGTTGCAACACAAGTTGGTAACGCTAGAGATATGCAAATGGGTCTAGACGATTTATCTCCTAGCGCTTTGAAATTACCTATAGTAGGTTTATATGGAGAAGATTCAGGGGGCGAAGGAGGCCAGGACGTGTTTTATAGTTTAGACTCTAATCCTCTAATAGCAAAAATTTCGACAGAAGATAAATCAATTGGCTGGCCAAATACTAGATCACCTTATGATTTCCAGAACTGGAATCCCGATGATGACGGCCTTACTGAGCCACCGGAATTTTTATTTCCTCAAAACATGCTTCCTGGATTAGCTGTTTACGAAACTGAGCCAGTTGAATCTAATCTAGATATATATTGGGAAACATCGTCTACTGGCTTAATAGTTGATCTTAATGCAGACATTAATGGTTTTGCAGGAGCGGCTTTAGCTTTAGATGGTTACTCTTGGGATTTTGACGAGGGAATGACAAGAGGTGATGTTGTTACCACACCTTTTAGGCCAATTGACAGCGAAGGCAATCCTTATGTTGTTGCTCCTGACGTTCAAATTACCTCAGTTACTAAAAACGTAAACGGAGCGACAGTTGACGCTACTACGATGTTTAAAATACGACCATCTGCACAATCTGGTTTTTTTGAAATACTTTTTGATCAAAACAATATTCAGTTTGTTGAAAACAGCTACAACAATGATGTGTATACGTTTAACCTAAGTGTTGAAACAGATGAAGGATTTCTTTCTGAAATAACTATACAGGGTCAGCCTGGAGGGGATGGTGCATTAGCAAATGTAAACCCGTTTTTTGACAATTTTACCCCTTCGAACAACGGAGTTGCTCAGTGGGAATTATCTTCCAGCGATTCTATTATAATAGAATCTAATGAATGGACAGGCGTTACCAATGGTGCACATCCTAATGTAAATGGCGGCGCACCTTATGAAAATGGTCTAGTATATAGCTTCGTTATGAGAAACCCTAATGAAAGCATACCTGGAGAAGATAATGGTAATTGGGAAATGAATCCTTCAAACGGCGAGCTAAAATGTGAGGCAGGAGGAACCGCAAATGGGGTATATCAAATAACTTTAATATTAACAGATGCGAGCGGAGATACTCAAGGTAATGGAAATTTTACTGCTTTAACACATACACAAGACATGGATGTTATAGTGGGTTATCCTACAGTTAACCCTGGGGTATTAACAACTCAGGGAAATTGGTGTTTATTAAATGCTTTCAATGATGGAAATCCACAACCTTTTCCGCCAACTCCACTTGCTTATAATAGAGCATTAAGCACTATTCCAGTTAATAATCAAGGTAATGGTAATGTAAGTAATGGTAATGACGGTATATGGTATATAAGCAAAGACCCTCAAGGTAATTTTCTATTGCCAGGGGTTATTGCTTCTAATCCACTAACGGAATTACCTAATAACCAGTTTTCCAATAAAATTGACGGAGGTAATGCAACAATTCACAGATTGGGACCTAATGATCCAACTACCTCGGATGCAAGTGCGCACTCAAGAGGAACTTTAGCATTTTCAATGAATATGTCTTGGAATCGTATAGATCCACAGCTTTCAATTGCCGACATTACGGTTCCGGCTATTTACATGTTTTGGAGAGCAGAAGGTAGTGAGGATTGGAATGCGTTTGGTAGTGCTAATGATTCAAAATTTGAATATAACAATACAAAAATGAATAGCGCAACTTTAATTAATCTTAATTCAAGTCTCTCCCCTTTTGAAATTCCTCCGTCGGAACCATGGACCTTTTATTGGTCTGCGCTTAGAGCTTTTGACAAACTGGATTTTGAGGGAATAGAAAATCATATTGAGTATGCAATATTAGTTAAAAAATTTGATAACGGAGGTAATCCTGTAAATCAAGGACAATATGCTTCTGAAGGACTATTCTGGATTCAAACAGATGATTTACACTATCATAAATGCATTCCAAGAATGGGGCTAAACGCCGCGAACGAGGAAGCTACTTCTGGAGGTCTTCTTTATCCCGGTAGAAACACAGAAGGATCATATACATTTAATCGAAGTGCAGGGTCTGATGATATGGACGCTGAAACTAGCGAAGAGCCTAGGCAAGAGCCTGAATATCGAGTTTATGCGGAGACTCCTTATGTAGAATATGTTAACGCTTTTTATGAAGATCCTGAATTAACAACAATATGGGCTCCGGCGGAAAACGAACAAATTATTAATTTTCAGTGGACAGGAGATGCAAACGATAATACCACTAATGTGTATCAATGGTTTGATTTTCCAGCGTTTGAATTCGGGGGAAGTTCACTTGATACGGTTATACCAAGGGGAGTAGCTCTGTATGATACGGACACTGGAATTAAATTAAAATCTTTAGGCGATGGAATTTTAAGTGCTCGACAATCAACTAAATGGGATAACACTGTTCCGTCTTCTCCACTAGATATTTGGGGAACAACTAGACTACAATTTAATAGAAATTGGCCAACACCTTAAAATTAATTTTTAATAATTATATACAAAATAAATGGCAGCAATAATAGAATTAAAATATTTTAATGCTTTTGCTTTAAAGAAAATTAAAAAAATAGTCGATGTAACTCCCGGGACCACCGGGCTAATAACCTCAGGTGGAGCAACATTAACTCTAGATGCAATAAAAACTCCCGCTACTTTTAGAGCAACAGGAGATGGCGCTACTTACGAGTTTACTATAAATACTATTGTTTTATCAGAGCTAATATTCCCTTATGTTTTGACTGTGACAATAGCAGGCGCAAACATACCCTCTGATGACCCTACTTTTGGGTGGGTAGTTAGTGGATCAACCATAACGTTCCCTTCGTCTATACCAAATCTTCAAGAAATGATTTTAACGTCTACACCTCCTCTTACTTTTGACGAGACAGAAATGAACGTAGGCCAAGAGGTTACATTTTCGTATAGAGATCTTTTAGATCCAACAATTTTAAGATTTTATAAAGGTAATATAACTGAAAGATTAAATGATCAACAAATAAGAATATTTCCAGTTCCACTCAATTTTAGCTTAAATCCAATTCCCGAGGAATCAGAGGTTAAAGCTACATTTGGAAAAATAACTGACTTTCAATTTATACCCGGAGCTTATAGAGAAGATGGAGAAGAAGACAGGGGGGAAAGCTGGCTGCTCGAAGAGTCTAGAATACGAGGGGGCTACAATAACTCAACAGTTGATTTTGGGGTAAGAGCTTATTTAGTAGAGGACGAGCCTAAACAATCCCATAAATTTAGTGGACTAATACATTCAGGTCCTTTTAATTCAAGAACAGGATTTAATGCTACTAATCAATTTAGTGTAGCGGAAGATATAACAAGAACTATAGACCCATCTAATGGCTCGATACAAAAGTTATATGCAGAAGATACTAATCTTATTATATTTCAAGAAAACAAAGTTAGTAAATCACTTATTGATAAAGATGCTATATATACGGCCGAGGGTAATCCACAGGTGACTGCTACTAATAGAGTTATTGGACAGAATGTGTCATTTGGAGGAGAGTTTGGTATAAGTAAAGACCCAGAGTCTTTTGCTGTAAATGGGTATAGAAAATACTTTACAGATAGAGATCAAAACATTGTATGTAGATTATCAAGAGATGGAATAACACCTATTTCAAGTGCGGGTATGACTGATTTCTTTAGGGATAGTTTGCCTTCTGCGTCTCACATAAGAGGTGGATGGGATGCTCACAATAAACAATATGTGCTTTCATTAGGTGGCTCTGCTCAAAGGGCTGCTACGTTTAATACTCTAGCTTATGACGAAGCATCTAAGGGTTGGGTTAGTAGATATAGCTACGATCCTAACTGGATATTTAGTATTAATAATAATTATTACACCGCTTATAACGGTAAATTATGGAAACATTACACGCTGAACTCAGGAAGTAATAATAGAGCAGTATTTTACGGAACACAATATCCCTCTACTATATCAGTAGTATTCAACGGAGCACCTTCGACTATTAAAAATATGCAAGCGATTAACTATGAGGGAGACAGTGGGTGGAGCATGTTTAGTTTTACAACAAACACAGATACTGCTTTAGCTATTTCTCCGGCGGTTACAGCATCGACGTTACAACAAATGGAAAACCAAATGTTTACAAGTTCTTTTAAAGTTAAAGAAGACAAATACTACGGCACATTAATTAACGCTAGTCCAATATTAAGCGGAGAGGTTGTTTTTGGGTCGTCATCATCTGGTGTTAAAGGATTTTACGGGGAAATAACTATGAAATTAGATAACGCGGGGAAAGGAAGTAAAGAAATTTTTGCAGTATCTACTACCTTTGTTCGCTCGTCATAGCGTAGCTTTTAAGTAAACCATGTAATTATATTATTATGAATAATAATAGCTTAGACAAATACACAGGTTCTACCGCAGAAGGAATACAGCAGATAACAGATCTACTGGTTGAACAAGGCGGTAATTTACCTGAGAGCTTAGACATGCTAGGAATGAGCCATTCCTTTACGGATGGTATATATGCAAGAGAAATGACAATACCAAAGAATACTATGGTTGTTGGTAAAATACATAAACATCGACATCATAACTTTTTGCTTAAAGGTGAGATACTAGTTGCTACTACAGAACGCGGCGTGGAGCATTTAAAGGCACCTATGATGATTGTTTCCGAACCAGGAACACAAAGAGTAGGTTATGCATTAACGGAGACTGTATGGACGTGTATACATAAAAACGAAGATAATATAGAAGACTTAGAATTGTTAGAGGAGATTAACGTTGTTGATACTCCTCAGCAATATTTAGAATATAAAGAACAACTTAAAATACAATAATATATGGCATGGGCAATGGCAGTCGGAGCTGCGGTATCAATCGGTGGAGGATTGATAAAGGGCAGAAAGGCTAAGAAAGCAAAAAGAGCGGCCGAAGAGGAAAAAAAGCGGCAAGCTGCAGCTATCAAAAAATTTGAGGCCAGCAGACAAAACCCTATGAATCCTTATTCAGGCGTTAAAAATTTAGCAAGTCAAGTTAAGGATTTGAGTGGTAATTTAAGTAACCCATACGCTAATATAGGTGTTGCTACGCAAGCTGCGGAATTTCAAGCTGAGCAATCCGATATGGCTTTAGCTGCTACACTAGATACACTACAGGCTACAGGAGCTAGTGCCGGCGGGGCAACCGCTTTAGCTAATGCTGCTCTTAAGTCTAAGAAGCAAGTATCAGCTACACTAGAAGCACAAGAAGCTAAAAATTCACAGTTACAAGCGCAAGGTGAAGCTAAGTTACAGCAATTAACCATGAACGAACAAGCTAGGGTTCAAGCAGGTAAAATTTCTGCGACTAATACATATAATCAGCAACAGGCTACTGGTAAACAATTCCAATTCCAGACGCAAGAAGCTAGAGACAATGCTACCTTAAATAGAATGTCTGGAGGTTTAGATCAAGCTCGAATGGATTCGGCTAATGCTACTAATGCTCAGAACGATGCATTGAGCGGTATGATCAGTGGTGTAGGGTCTGCTATTGGAGCAGGAATAAAGGGAGGAGCTTTCTCAAAGGGGGGTAACGCCTCGGGAGGGGCAGTCATTGACACAGACGTTACCGTAGAAGACACTATAATAGATGAAGGTTTTCCTGAATTTGATTTTAATGCCAGCATTAACCAAGGAACTGAAACAGCATAAAAAAAAATAATATGAGTTATCAAAACCCATTAATAATACAAAACAACCCCGGCGGGAATATAGGAGAGGCAGCTAATAAAGCTGCTACATCTATACAAGATGCTATCTTGTTTAATATGGAAAAGCAAGAAAAAAAGCAGGAGGAAATAGCTAAAAAACAGGCTATCGACGACGCCAACGCTATTGCTGCCGCTAAAGAAAGCAGTACAGAAGAAGCTGACGCTAGAAAAGCTCTTGCTGCGAACGAATATTCTGTGGGGGGTATGGACGCTTTTAATCTATCCTCAGGTGAAAAATTTAAATATAACCAAATAGTAGCTAATGTTAATGCTACAAGGGAGGATCGCTTAGCGGCTCAGGAAAAAATAAATGCGGAAAATACATTTCAGCAAAACCAAATAGGCGCTTTAGCTTATTTTAGTGAAGATAAAACTGAATTAGCAACACTTAGAGCAGAAGGAAATGTTTATTTTGACGATAAAGGTTTACAAGGTGCTTACGTAAGATTTTTAGACGGTAACCCTAATGTTAAGTTATCCGGCAAAAGAGTTGGTAATAATTGGGTTAATACTTTAATTGAGGATGGGGCGACTTACGAATTACCTACAGACAAAATAAAAGACGGTAGCTTCAAAGCTTTTGCTTTAACACCTGACTTATATAAGGGCATAGATGATCAAGCCAAAGAAATTAATGCGGCTAGGAATAAAAGAGAAAAGGGAATGCAAGAATTTACGCCTAATGATTTAGCAGGTATAACAGAGGCGGTTAATGTTAACATTGATAAAGCTAAAGCTAATTTTACCTCGTACTTAGAAGCGGATCCAATAAAAGCTAGGGCTGTACTATCTAATAGTATATTTCCTGGGGATACAAAAAAAATTAATGATCTGATGAATGATTTGCAATCTGGAGATGCGAGTGGGGACCCTGATAATCCAGGTAGATATGATGAAGCGCTAGCAGAGGTTAATGCGGAAATGACAAAAGACATTGAATACAAATGGGGTATGAATACAGGGGTATTCCGTAATGACAAGAATGAATTTGAAGTTATTAAACCAAAAGAAGAATCAGACTTATCGAGTAACCCTGCCAGCGGCGGAACTGCAGAATGGACTTTAAATCAGGAAATAGCTGATCTTAACTATAAAACAAAAAATGTTGATAAGACTAATTATTTTGAGGTACTAGATCTTAAAATAGGAGAAAGAGATATCGAGGGCTCTAAATACAACAAGGTTACTGAAATTAAAAATAACATAGTTAAAATTTACTTGGTAGATCCTAGCAACACTTCCGAAAACTTTCCTAATGGAAAGCCTCAACCGGGGGAGGAATTTAACTTAACAAATAAATCCCATGTAATGTCTTATCTCAAAAACAAATTAAAATATTCTACAGGGACATACAAAGATATGAGTGAATTAGCTCAGGCTATAATCGATGTTAACACAAAATAAAATTAAATAATGGTTATATACTTAATTAACGGGAGGAAAGAAACTTTTGAGAACGAAGCTGATGCTCAGGCATATATAAAAGCTTTAGGCCCTGGTGTCGATGTTGAATTAGTAGCTCAAGGTCCATCTGACAAAAACGAAATGAAAGATGATTGGGAGACTGATGATTTTACAACCGGTAAAAATGAAGAAAAAGTTTTTCAAACAGATGCTGCAGAGGGTGCGGATGTGGTATCAGAGACGCCAGCACAAGATACGGAATCAATATCGGAAGATGCTTCTTCGGGTTCACGGTACGTTAAATTTAAAAGCGGTACTGTTGTATATGAGAATGATTATTTAGAAAATTACGCAGGTACAGGTAGCTATCCTCTGACTTTTGATGAATACGCTGCGAGCTACAAGACAACGCCTAAAACTATACCGGCCGGAGCTGACGCTCAAGGAGGTGACTTAGAAACGGTGCGTTTAGCTGAATTTAACGATAAAGAAAAGCCAGGTAGAGACATAGCTAATGAGAATGTTTGGGATAAAACTTTTCAAGGAAACGGTAATACTGCTGTTAGAGCAATTGAAACTACTCTTAAGGATTCTAGCGAATATGAAATTTCGCAAGGAGATGGTTTTTACGTAGCCGGAGGAAGAGGAAAGGTATTCGAAACTGTGGTCACACACATTAATCCTGATACAAAAAAGAAAACAACGTTTTCACTAAATACCTCGGGGAAACGAGGAGGTAACATTGTAAAGCCTGAAGGCAAAGGTAAAGAATTTGCTGACTTTATAGCTAACACTATGAATCTTCAGGATGCTACTACCCTGAAATTTAAAGCAGATAACTTCGCTAACAGTGATTTTATAAAAGATCTAAATAACACTGCTAAAGAGGCTTACGATGCTGTAGGTACTCAGGAAAGTTTCTTTGCTCCCGTTACCGAATCTCGATATGATAGACGCGCTGACTTAGACACTACTGAAAGAAAACTACTTCTTGGTACTGGACCCGGGGAGATGACAGAGACCGTAACATATCCTTTTGCTGAAGAAATAAAAATAGCTGCTGACAAAATATTAAGTCAATCAGCTAACAAGGAAATGACTCGTGCAACTGCAGAAAAACAAGCTAAAGCAGATATATACGAGCAGGCAGTTACCGATAAGCGTTTGGATTTAATACAAATGAATCGTGAGTCTTTTTTATCTGCTAACTCACAATTTAGAGATGAATTTGCTGCATTTGATAACATAAAAAGTAGTAAGCTGGTTACGGATTTAAAAGATAACACATTGTTATTAGAATCACTAAACCTAGACTTAAACAAAATATCTGATTACAGCGACCAGCTAGAATCATTTACAAAAAATCCAACCG
>CERP01053173.1_pt1 | contig 14525 bp, 12 predicted proteins | sample 530801 | NCBI WGS metagenome assembly CERP01 (sample SAMEA2620991, study PRJEB7988) | marine metagenome | biome: marine biome (ENVO:00000447); feature: surface water layer (ENVO:00002042); material: "saline water (ENVO:00002010), including plankton (ENVO:xxxxxxxx)" | depth 5 m | reverse complement strand
GCTCGTGAAGACGAAGAAATGATGCAAACCGAAGACGAAGAAAGTATGTCGTACAAGGCTGAAGAAGATGAAGAAAACATGGAAACTGATAAGGAAGAAAAGGCCGCAGAATCTATTGTTTATGGACATAACCCAACAGGACAAAATATGGGCGAGTCTAACCTTACAGGAAGATTTGACTCGGAATACAGTCAATTCCTTGCTCGAAAGGCCGAGGCAATTGATTCACTTGACCTAAGTGAAGAAAATCTCGCTAAGGCTTATGCCCAATTTAAGGCTGAAAAGGAAGAATCAAGAGCATACGATTTAATCAAGAACGAATTTGAAGGTCGTTATAATGCTGAACTTAAGAGTGAAGCAGATGCAATTGCTAAGGAGAACTACGATGCTTCTTCTGAAGTTACTGCTCTAAAGAACGAATTTGCTGAATTGCGAAAGTCCCTTGAATCAAACAATGCGGTTATTGCAAAGCAAGTTACACAACAAACTACTCCAAACAGACTAAGCGAGGATGTTATCTCTAAGATGGCTAATATCCACGAATTGTCATGGTCGGAAATTAACGAACTTGTCCATGAGGTGCAAGGCTAATTCTCTTAGAGGATTAAAAAAACAAAATAAAGGAAGTGAAATATATGACAGGAATTAATCAAATTAGAACTATTCAAGACTTAGAAGCCGCAACATACGGAAACGGTGTTTTTGGCGGTAGTGAACTATTGAAAGCATATGGAACAGGAGCAGGCTATTCAACAGGCTTGCATACCGATTCATCTTCAGGCGCATTTAGCCCTAACGCTTTATACAATTTAGTGTATGGACAAAAAGTATGGTCTATGCTAAACCGAGAAATTAACGCATTTGCTATGCTACCTAAGAAACCTTGGAGTAGTAGTGGATGGCGAGTTATGATTGAGCGAGCAATTGGTGGACAGGGAGATACTCTTGATGTTACCGCAGGTTCAAACAGTCAAGCATTAACAGAAGGACTTATTGGTGGTGTTGCAGAAAACGCATCATTTACTACTGCCGCAAACTCGGCATTTGCTCCTATTGCTCCAGTTTATACTACTCTTTTCGTTAGTCCAAAGACTGTTGCACATCAATTCGAGATTTCAGAATTGGCTGCTGCTATGGCAAAGATTGATGATGGTATTGGTGATATTATGGCCGCATACCGTGAAGAAGTCGGTGTTACTCACGCAGAAATGATGAATCACATGCTACTAACTCCTTTGGAAGCAAAGTCTGATGGAGCAGGTGGTATTCTTACAGGTGCAGAAAACAACCTAACTTCTCTATATGAAATTGTTACTTCAAAGGCAGAATTAGAAGCGGCTGATGGTGGAAACCTTTTCGCAGGTGCTCTTGCAACAGGAATGAAGACTCTATATGGTAAAGATAGAACTGCTGCTGCAAACAACGGATGGATGGATTCATATGTTGATGATGGAGATTATTCTGGCGACAGAAGACCTCTTACTTTGAATATGCTAAACACTGCTCTCCGTGAACTACAAATTCGTGGTGCAAGTCCAAAGGTTATACTAACAGGCTATGATACTATTCAGGCTCTCGGTGAACTTCTACAATCTCAAGAGAGATACATGGGAAGAACCGAAGTTATGCCTTCTCACAATGGTATTAAGGGTGTAAAGGGTAGAGAAATCGGATTCAAGGTTGCTACTTATCACGACATTCCTATTATCCCTTGTAAGGAAATGGGAAGCACAGGAAGCGGAAGCGGTCTTTCGGATATTTTTATCCTTGATACAGACCACCTTCATTTCGCTACATTGAAGCCTACTGAATACTTTGAAACAGGTATTGATTCTGGCGACCCGTTCTCGGTTGATGGATTGCGAAACAAGGGAATGTACAGAACCATTGGTGAAACGGTTTGTACTTTCTTGAAGGCACAAGGAAAGATTACTAACCTTGCTTGAGGTGATTAAGTATGGCAAGTACATTAACATTATTAACCGACCATTTGGGTTCTAATAAACCTAAGGTTATGGGAATAGAATATTGCGTCGACGCAGTTTTAGATATTACTGACTATGAGGTTGCAGGTGTTCCTGTAACTGCTTCATCTTTGGGATTAAGTACTATTACTCAAGCCATGATTTGTGGATATGAAAGCGTGGCTTATGTACCTAAGATTAGTACTACCCCTACGGGTTCTTATGATACCACAAGTGCTTTTACTGTTTTAGTATTAGAACCAAGTGATGCCGACGCTGACGCTATGGCAACAGGCGGAGAAGATATTACAAATGTTGGAATGATAAGACTCCGAGTTTGGGGAACACTTTGAGGTGTTTTAATTGGTTCGAGTTAGATATACATTAGGTATATGTCGAATTTACGGAAAGGAATACGGTCGAACTTGGACAGAAGCATCAGAACAAGTCGTTCTAAAGATTCGTAAGGCAAAGGGATGGGAAATTGAAGGAGCAGAAGAACCTGTTCCTGAAGTAACCGTTGAAGAAATCCTTGAAACCGTAGAAGTGGTAGATGAAGAAGTAGATTTAAGCAAATTAACAAAGAAAGAATTGCAAGCATTGTGTGACGAAGCAGGACATTCTTACAAAGCATTTGATACAAAGTCTACTCTAATATCACTTCTATCTGACGAAGAAGAGTAAATATATTACTGATAATTGATTTGAGGGAGTCGCTACTTTTATTAGTGGCGACCCTCTCATTTCTATTTACCGAACAGGTGATACTATGGGAAGAATACAAAGCAAAAGAATTACAGCAGATACTAATATTATACCAGCCTCTAATATAGGTGTATTTAATGGAGTCATTTTGACCCCCACTGATACTATAAGTGCGGCTGTTACAATTTCTATATATGCAGATAATACAGGAAATGGTACAACTAATTTAGTAGCAAGATATGTTCTTACCCCATCTTCTACCTTAGCACATCATTATACTGACGGAATACTTTGTAGAACAGGGTTAAGAGTAGAATCATCTTCTTGGACTAATCTCGAATGTTTTGTTTTGTACTCTTGAGGGGGTACTTAGCATGAAAACATATGTAGGAAATTTGGCAGGAACGGATATTGATAAGGGTGATGAATGGAATTTAGAAACCGCATTAGGTTTCTTTTATCAATTTATTATACCTGTCGGTAGAAAGGAGTTAGGTACTGCTAAAGGTATTAGAAGTGGTTTAGTTAGATGGGTCAATTCAAGTCGAAGATGGGCTAACGATAGAGATATTGGTGTAGGGACAGACGCATTTAACTTAGATGTATTTAATCAAATCAATAGAAAAGCATTAGATACATTATTATCTACTACTCTTGGTGATTTAAATCAAAATAGATACTTTGAAGGGGCAGATAACCCCGAACCCAAAAGTTTTACAACAGGTCAAGTAGAAATTACAAATAAAGATGGTAGTAAAACAATAGAAGATTTAGGCTATGGAGTTAATTTTGGTAAAAATGAGTCAGGACTTTTAATTGCAGACCAAGATAAATACAATTTATTGAGAAATGATATAATTGATGCTAAGGTAAAATTAGAAGAAAAACAAATTTTAATGGCTAACGCAAAGGGTAAATCAAAAACTGCCTTTCGTACACAGGTTGTAAAATGCAGTAGAGCATTACAACTTTTAGAATCTCAATTAGAAGATTATAAGAAACCTTCTTATGATGATAATATTACCTTAAGAGAGGTAATTAATAATGACCCTAAGACAGAAAAATTTTATTCAGTAATGTCTTTTGAACCAGAAACAAGAGAACAAAAAATTGCTTTAGGTATTCTTAGAGAATTAGTAATTACTGAAGAGAGTAAAGAAAAATATGAAGAACTTTACGGTGAAGATTCTGGTCTTTCATACGAAGAATGGGCTAAAGATGTTGAAGCAAGAGAAGCAGAATATATTAAAATTCTTGCTTTACCGTTTATAGTAAAGCAAAGTATGACAGGCCTTACAAAAAATAACAAGGAAATAGAAATAAAAGTAGATATGAACGAGTTATTTGAAAAAGAATTAGGTGGCGGAAAAAAGGAAGCAGGTACAAAACTTACCGACCTTGCAGATAATATTATGTACCCAATTAAATTACCTGATGGTACAGAACTCACAGATAAGTCTAAATTTATACAGCATATGGAAAAGGCTGATAGCGATACAGCATACAAACTAATTAAAAGAGTAGTTAAAATGTGGTCGGACCAAGTTCTTGAACCACTATTAAATATAAGAACAGAAATTACTGTCGTAAAATCTCGTGAAGATATAAAGCCTAAAGATACAGATATTGCCCCTGTAAGAATGTCAAAAGAAACTTTACAGGAGTTCGTAATACCTGATATGGTTAAATTAGAAAATGTAAAATTACCTAAGAAAACAGATAAACTTGGTACTACTAAAACTAAATTTAAATTACCTATTGAATTTAAAAATATACCATTAGATTTTGAAAGTGGTTATGCGAGAACAATAGGTGCGTCTTCTAAGTCCGTGATTTCGCAAGAAAAGGTGTTAAATAAGAAAATTAATGCTTCGGGTACGATTAGAGTTAAAACATCAAGACCCGTTCCTGCAAATTTAATAAACTCATTACCTGGAATTAGTGCTGATATTCAATGGAGATATATCAAAGACACTATGTTAAATTATTACAGGGCTGAAAAACAATCTGTGGAAACAAGATTAGCCAACAAAGTAAATAAAACTGTTACGAGAGGTATGTTATCAAGCCTTGAGCAAATAACTGAATTTATTGGTGAATTAAAGACTATACAAAAGGAAGATACAGATGATGATTTATTCGACTTAAGTAAATTTTCTCAAAATTATTGGTTAAAAGGTAATGGTAATTTTAAGTTCTCACTTTCAGAATTTAGAAATAAATTAATTTCCGATAACGAAACTACATCTGGAAATTTAACATCAAACATTTTAAGGCTAAACGCTATCATCACTACAATATTAGATTATGTTGAAGAAAATGAATCTGAAATTAATGATTATATTGATTTTATAGAATCAGATGATTCCGAAGAAGAAGCACAGGAAAGAATTGCTGAACAATTCCAAAGTACTCAAAGGGCGCAACGACAAGCAGAAGCCCGTGAAGAATCAGAAAGAGAAAGAGATGAAGATTCATCGGAAGGTGAAGAAGCATTAGCAAGAATACTTTCTGGAGAAGTAGATATTGATGAATACGAAGACGAGGAAACAGGACTGAAATTCTCTACTTTAAATAATATGAAGATATTTAATGTATTAAAGGATATTCAAGATAAGAGAAGAGAGTTTGATAAAATTAATGATTCTATGGTTACATTAAGAAGGGATATTAAAAACATTCAAGATACTAAAGGTAAAAATATTAATAGTGAAGACTTTAAAAAGGTCCTTAATGAATGGTTTGAAATAGTAGATTACCCTAATAATGACCCTTCAACTTTTTCTGATATTAAAAGAATCACTAAATTAATTGATAGTATTGATGAAAGTTTAGAGCCTGAAGCACAAGCATCTACAAAGGCTGCTGTTAAAAAGCAAAGAAACTTTATGCAAGAATATTGGGATGAATGGAAACAAAGAAAAGAATTCCAAGTACCTAAGTTAGAAGACTTTACTAAGATTGTAAGGGCTATGAATCTATCTGATTCTTTATCTTCGGAATTGGTAAATGAGTTAGCATTTAATGATGCACGACTTGGGATGGTTTCAGCCTCGTCAAATAAATTATTTATTGAGATTGATTATTCTAATAAAAGGTTAATACTAACAGGTAAAATAAAATGGGTTTCCGAGAGAGAATCTTACATTGGGTATGGTATTAGAGATACTAACATAGAGCCAAAGGTTACCGCATCTCTTGGAATGACCCCTACACAGAAAAAATTATCTGGTAAAAGACTATCTGGTAAAGGTAGAATACAAGGTGAAGGACTTCGAGGGGAAAATACAGATACATTAAGATTGGATTTCTTAACAGATGTAAAGAATAGAACATCTGCATTAATAGGAGCGTTAAGGGTATGATTACAAGACCTTCTGATTCTTCTTTAAGTGCGTTAAATTATTCAGCAGGTGTAGGACATTATACAGATGCCACGAGAATTGCAGATTTATTGGGCATACAACCTTTCCATGCTACCGAAACAGTACCTACTCTTGCAAATATAGGTGAACTAATTAGATATGCTGAAGATTATATTGATGAGTACACTAAGCAATCATGGCGACCTTCTATTGTAGAAAATGAGATGCATGACTTTGACTATGATTGGTCGAGAATGTATAGGATGAATAGAGATTATAAATACACAGATTATGTAGGATTTATTAGACTACAAAGGGAAGATGTTAGAAAGGTATTAAGATTAGCCGCTTGGAAAGGTGGAGAATGGGAAGAGTTAGCAGGTGCTACATCTTCTATTACTATCACAGATTATACTAATATTACAAACATTATTCTTAGATTACCTAATAGCGGAGTTTCTTTTACATTAACACCTCATGCTTCTAATGCAGGTAATTTTAATAATTTGTATGGGAATGTTACGACAGCACAAGAAATTGTTTATTTAATTAACGAACAATTACCTGTCAATACAAGAGATTTTACAGGCCAAGACGATAAAAAATCTTTGGGTGGTGTTAGTAAATTTTTCTATGCATCATTAGAAGATGATAATACTATCTTAATTTCTTCTCTACTACCTTCGGATGATGGTAAAAATTGCACGAATACGGTTACTGGTTCAGGAATTTCTGCTACTGCTTTTGCTGATAATGAAACAATGGGTAGGGATGATGATTGGTGGATTGATAAATCGACAGGTACTGTTTTCTTTAGAAGTTCATATCCTTATCAAGTTAAACATTCTTTGAAGTGTTGTTATGTTACAGGGAAACAAACAGTCCCTGCTATTATTACTGAAGCCGCTACTAAACTTGTATGTTGTGAACTAATGTCAGCAGATGATAACACATTATTATTGGGCGAAAACGCACAGTCAGGTTTAGATATTAAAACCAAACATGATACATATAGAGCAGATATTGACAAGATTCTTAAGATGAAGAAGAGGCTAATATATTTGATAGATAGTGATTGATATGGTTTTTACAAAAGAACAAGCAAACGCACTTAAAATGCTAATTAGTAATATACCTTCAGATTTAGAAAGGATAACTAATCAAAATAAAGACTTAGAAGAAATATCTAAGGAAGTTCTTGGTGCTGGATTATCAGAAGATATAATGGAAAAGGTTATTGCTAAAGAATTTAATAAAGAAATTTTTGATAAAATGGTTGGTGTTTTATTTGGTGAGTGAATCTGGTTACCTTGTAGATTTATTAGAATCTAATTGGAATGCCGCTATTACAGAATTAAATACATCGGCAGGTAATGGAATGCTATTAGATATTCACGCAGTACACCCTATTATTATGACAATGAGTGATATGTCAACAGGTAGAACCACCGATTCTAAGGGCAGGTCTAAGGGCGGTAATAGAGTTAATACTGCAAGTAAAAAAGAAGGTACAAATGATGATGGGTATATTTATTCAAGGGATATTATAGTAATTTCTTCTTCAGGTCAAAGTATGGAATACCCATCTTATGCAAGGGATTATAGAAATGAAACACATAATATGGTTATTTCAATAAGAACAAGACAGGATGATAGAGTACTAAATGATGATACAAGAGTAAGTGCAACAGGCAATTTTGGTACAGAAAGAATCCGTAGTCTTTATTTACTTGTAAGGTTCATACTTGAATCAAAGACGAGGGGCTGGGTCAAAACTGGCTCCACGATTTATGAAAACATTAATATGATAACTGTAATGGACAGAACAGATAGTAATGATAAAAAGAATAGAATTTTTGGATATAAAGTGAATGTAGTTATGAAACGATTAGCAACCCCCGTAGGTTGTTAGGGAAAAGTAAAATAAACGGTGATTAAAAATGGTAACAACAGAAACATGGATGGGTTCAGGTCAATCGGTGACTTTAGCCCCAGAAAGCGAATTATTCTTAGGGTTTATGCCTCTCGGCCCAACTTTAGGAAGAGAAGGAACGAACAAAGCACATTTAATTAAGTATTCATTAGGATATGGATTAGATGGTGAATCAGTATCAACTGAATGTACAGATGGTGAATCTTTTCAAATTACCATTAATGACGCTTCAGATAATGGTGATGCTACAATTACAATTGATTCTAATGCAAATGTAATAGTAGGATTAGAAGTTGCAGGTACAGATATTGTAGCAGGTACAACAGTTTTAACTGTTAATAGTGCTACTGAAATTGTTTTGAGTCAAGTCCCTTCAAGTACATTAGCAGATGGCGCAGCATTAACTCTAACACAACCAATTTCATTTACCGACCACTACAATTTAGTTCCTGATTTATATACAGGATGTACTGCTGGTTTCTATTATACAGATTCAGCCGATGCTGCTACTCTTAGATTTTCGGCAGTTGTAGCAGGAAATGATGCAGATGCAATTTACTTTTCAGGTAATTTAAATGATTACCCAAACCTCTTTAACAATTCTGGAACTCCTGGAGTTGGAACAGAAAGAGGATATATTATTCTTAGTGCAAACGGTTCTATTGTTCCTGCACCTCTTAGTTTAGAAGAAAGAGTGACTATTACAAATGTAAATGCTGCTGAAGAAATAATTACTGTTGTTGCAAATGCAGGTTCTTCGGCTTCATTTAAAGCAGGAGATAAAATTTATAATTCATCTAAACAATTAGTTGGAGAAATTTGGACTTGTAATGCTGGTGCTACAACTGTTGCAAGAGCAGATGCTACAACAGCAACAACTAAAATTCACTCTATTTCATTAGCAATAGGAACAACTGATGGTACAGGTTCAATTACTGCAAAAAGATTACCTGTCACTTTAACTACTTCAATGACAGGTAAATTAACTGCTGGTGATTGGATTTCTTATAATGGTACAAATACATTAGAAGCGAGTGCTACTATTCTCGGTAAATTAATTTCAGTTTCAGGAGATGGTCTTACTATTACTATTGCAGCAAATCAAGGTGTTTCAACAGCAGATGCTAAAACAATTTTCGGTGGAAGAGATTTACCACTTGCTACGGGTATTAAATTATATACTGTAAGCCCAAGAATCCTTTCTAACAATTGGATTGGATTAACTAATTCAGTACAAACCCCTACTGTTGAGGTAGAAACAAAACAAATGAATCTTGCATTAGCAGGTACAAGAAACTATTCATATCAATATAGAGGAATGGAAACCGCAGGTGCGGCCTCTATTGATGTTAATTTAAATCATGGTTCATGGTTGTATTATGCTTTCGGTGGATTATCAAGTGTTTCATCAACCGTTGTTGATACTGACCCATCAGATAATCATTTTGAATCCGTTGGTTTAGCAGCAAGCGCACATGAAGTTTATGCTGGATATGCGACAGGTACAGATAGAGATTACGATAGTCATTCACAAAATGGAAAATTACATAGAGTTCTCAAGGGAACAAATACTATTTGTCCTCCACTTTTACCATTAACAGGAATGGCTAAACTTACACTTCCTTCTGATAACGGTACAACGGGTATTCAAAATGCTATTACTTATACCTTCTCAGAAAAGAATGATAATAAACTTCCCTCCTTTGCATTGGAATTACTTACTCAAAAGGGTTCAGCCTTAGACGGTACAGGTAAATCTTTGATGGTTGATAGAAATACATATAGCGAATCTGTTTATGCTCAAATTTATCCTGGATGTGTTGTATCTGATATGACTCTTACAGCAAATGAAAATGAAGAACTAAAGGCAAGTATTAATCTTAATGTTAAGAGAGTCTTTGAGGCAGAAAGTGGATATGTTGGCAAGTGTTATGATGCTACTAATAACGATACATCTGAGTTTAAGAACCTTTTAAACTTTGGACAACAGACAGGTAGTAATGCTAATATTACACAAACATTTATTGACCCATTCTTTTTCTCAAATGGTAGCATTACTTTATTTGGTCAAGAGTTCCTAAAGGTTAGCAGTTTTACACTATCCTTACAAAACACTCTTACTGATAAAAGATATATTGGGCAATACAACAGACAGATTAAAGACTATACTCCAGGGCAAAGAACCTATGAAATCAGTATTTCAGCATTAGTTACTGATAGAAGGTTGTTTGATGAATTAAGAAGATTAAGTCCACACAGATTTGATTTAGGAGAAGCAGCAGATGGTAGTAACGCTAAAATTCAGTTAGTGTTCACAAAGCCTAATGGTGAATCTATTAGATTAGAATTTGATGATTATTTGGTTAGTGCATCTACATGGCCTATCCAAGATGATAGAGGACCGATTCAAGTGGACTTTACAATTATGCCACTAAGAACGGGAACTTTGAATACTGTAACCCATTGGGTATTACAGTCTTGATGTAGGGTTGGATGGTGGTATTATGAAAAAGGTGAAAGATTATGGAACAAAAGAAAATTATAACAGACAAGAGTAAATTATTGGCAAGAACAGAAAGTACAATGCATTATGTAAAGATAAGCCCTAACGAAGAAGAATACATGAAGGTTTGGATTAAAGAACCTACATTCTTTCAATTAGAGCAAGCACAGATGAAGTTATTCAATGTCAATATGAGCCAAAAGGATGTGTCGTTTGACATGACCGAAGTGTACAGATACTTATTTGAAGCATTCGTAGAAAAGACAGAACCCATGCTAAATGCAATTGATTTGTTAAGATTGAATGCCTATGCTGGAAATCAATTAAAGGCAGTATTGCCAGACCCTTTTAGTATGTTGGAGGTAGATTCTGATTTAAAAGCGAATTCCGAGATGCAATAAGATACGGGAAAGTTAAGAGTCCAAGAGTAGCATCAGGTATTACATATTATACTTTGGCTAAGGAACTTAACATATCTCCATCTGAAGCAGCCAAAATGCCTATATCTTTAATTAAAGATTTACTTTTGGTACACTCGGAAATAGAAACATTAAAGGGCGAAAAAATTAATGAAATGACTAAGAAGGTGAAATGATGGCAGGCGATTCTTATGTTAAGGTTACAGAAACAATGGCTTCTAATCTTGATAAGGTATCACAATCACTTGAAGACATTAGTAAATTAAATACCAGTGTGCGTCAGCAATTCGTTGATATTACCAAAACAACAACAGCAACAGGTCAAGCGTGGATAGCAATATCAAGATTTACATCGGGTACAGGATTTTGGAAATTCCAAAATAAGATTAAGGCTATTTCAAATGTATTACAATTTCAAGAAAGAGTACAAGAAAGAAGACTTAAGTTAGACCAAGAACAAACTAATCAAATTGCTAAAATAGATGATAACTTACAAACTGTAATGAAAACAAGGAAGGGTATAGAAAAAATTCTGGATGGTACTGCAACACATGAAGAAAGAATAAGTCTATTAGGTTCTAAGTATTTTAAAGTTTTAAAGGGGAGATTAGGTGTTGAAAAAGCACTAATAAAACTCAAGGATAGAACTGTTGAAGCAGAAAAAAAGTCATTAAAGTATATGGAGAATTTTGATAAAGGTAGAGTGAAAGAGGTTAAGCACCACGCAAGGAAACTTCAAAACTTAAAAGATGAACTTGGTATATTAGATAAATTATATAAAGGGCATCATAACCAAAATAAAAGAAGTGCGGAATACAACAGAATTAATAATGAAATCGTTGAACTACAAAATCAAACAATTATTACTCAAGAAAATATTAATGAATTAAATGAAGATGAATTAGTTCATGCTGCTAAATTAATGGATATTCAAGAAGAGATGAATATTCTAAAAGAAGATTCATTAGCATTATCACAGAAAGCGCAAGCAGGTGATGAAGATGCTATTAAAACACAGGAAAAACTTGTTGAAAGAATGGGACAACTACAAGAGTTATTTATAAAATCTAAAGATGCTTTAGAAGATGCTGGGGCAGTAGTTAATAGGTCGTCAAGATTTAATGCAACGGGTATTGATACTTCTAACATGAATAGGCCTCAGAAAACAATGACAGAAAAAATATTGAAGTTTGTTAAATTGGATAAAGCATATAAGATGTGGCAGAAAAGACATGAATTAAAAGTGTGGCTTTATAGGAAGAGAACAAATATGCTTAATTTTTTAACTAAGAATGGTACTCAATCTCTTATGAGGGGATTAGGTAAATTTGTTATGAAAGGACTTTTACTAATGTTACAAGTTTTCTTAGTTATAGGATTAATAGTATTTACATTAATTGCATTAAAAGAGATGGGATTCTTTGAATGGTTTAGTCAATTTTATGAATTAGTCAAAGAAGTCTTTGCATCAATATGGGGCACTTTAATGGATGTATTTGTAATATTTGGTGAATTTATTAGTACTGTATTTGATTTCGTATATGCTTTATTTGACCCAGATGGAAATGCTGCACAAGCAGGTATGGCTTTAATAGTTAAATTATCGGAGTTACTATGGGAAGTTACTAAACTTGGATTTAAGATACTTGCAGGACTCGCTATTATATGGGTTGGGATAATAACAACTTTCTTTAGTGCTATGTGGGATAATGCAAAGGAATTAGGGTTAGGAGGAATTGCTTCATTTATTGCAGCAATAGCAGGTGGTATAGCATTATTAATTGCAGCCTATTATACTGCTGCAATTTTAGCATCAAGTAAAGTTCTTATTGGTATAGCATTAATATTCGGAGCATTATTTGGGGCAAGGAGTGATTTAGGATTTGCAGAAGGTGGTGTTACTTCATCCCCTATACAATTAGTAGGAGAAAAAGGACCAGAATTAGTTTCATTACCGAGAGGTTCAAGAGTTTATAGTAATAGAGATTCACAGGGAATGGTGGGTAGTACTAATAACATTACAGTAAATGTACAGGGAAGAGTAGGCGCATCCGATTCAGAATTAAGAGATATTGCAAGTAGAGTCGGAAGAATGATTTCTACCGAAATTAATAGAAGTACTTCATCAAGAACAGGAATATGATATTATGACACAAACAGGTACAATTACAATGAGTATTGCAGATAATACAATTACAAGAACATCAGGAGATTTTGTATCAGAAGGATTTGAAGTGACTGATAATATTACTATCTTTAATTCTTCTAATAACGCAAATACATATACAATCAAGGTGGTTACAGCGACCACTATTATAACAAACGAAACATTAACTAATGAAACTTCTTTTAATGGTGTAATTTTATCAGGTAATGATGTTCTATGGAACAGTAATGCTATTGCTAACAATATATCTTCTAACAATACAAGCGGAATACAACACTTCTGTTTTATTAACTTAGGTGCAAGAGATAAGAAGGGTATTACAGGAGAAACTTTTGAAACTAATAGGATTGGATTAAAGGCCGAGTCTGTTGGTATTACTACTTCTAAAACTGTGCCTACAATTCCTATTCCTGGGATTGCGTCTTTAACAGGTGAAGCACAATCCGTTGCTTTAGATTTAGGAATGTCTACTAAATCTATTAATGTAACGGGTATTATAACAGACCAATTTATTACAAAGAAATTTAAAGAGTCTGTTGATGCCGTTAATAACCCGTCAGTTTATATGACAGCACATGAAATTGCACAATTGATACATTCACACGCTGATTCATCAGGCCTACAACAATACCAAACAATGAACGAGTTAGTGATTTTAATTCCTTCAAGAGTAGATGGCAGATACAGTTATCATACAGCACTACAAGAAAGTCAGGTAGATAATCCCACTGAATTTACAGAAATTGCAGATTTACCCTTGATACCATTTAATTATAAAGTAAGAGCACAAGATAATCAAGGTAGCATTTATTCTTTTTACCCCGATGTAGACGGAAAAATATTTACTAATTTCCCCAATGCAATTCATTTAGGTTCTGAAATTAAAGGAGTCAAGGGGTTTATTAGAAGTTTTAATACATCATTCGCAGCAGGTTCTCCTTTCGTTACATTTAGTCTTGATTTTGAGGTAGCATTTACATTGGGTTGATATTATGTCTAACTATAATACATACATTGGTAAGAGGGAATCTCTTAAATTTCCTGTTATGTGTGATGGATATATATCAATAGATTATAATGATAATGTTGCATCAACACCTTACGGTATCTGGGAGTTAGATGATTCTTTTACATTCCAAAGTATTATTACTCCTTACGATGTTAATGGTAATTCTAAAAGTACAGTATTAACTTCTGATAAAACTATGCCTGCTGATTCTAATGCGAGTAGCGATGGAAAGAAATATCTACCATTTGCTAATAGATACAGTCATAAAATGAATATTTTTTATAACGCTAACTTTGAAGTATTTTTAGAAAATACAACTAAAACTAATTATAATCAACCTGCTGAATATAGAATAGGTATGAGAATTAAATTAACAAATGATGATACTGTATACTCTAATAAAATTATAGTAGCAAAAGAAAATCACTCAGATATGAGAAATATTGAAGATATGTATAGC
>CERP01015882.1_pt1 | contig 14578 bp, 13 predicted proteins | sample 530801 | NCBI WGS metagenome assembly CERP01 (sample SAMEA2620991, study PRJEB7988) | marine metagenome | biome: marine biome (ENVO:00000447); feature: surface water layer (ENVO:00002042); material: "saline water (ENVO:00002010), including plankton (ENVO:xxxxxxxx)" | depth 5 m | reverse complement strand
GATGGTCTTACAGGTGATGGTATCTTCACATTAGGTGTACAAGAAATACAATTCCGTATAGAAGAAGAACCTCGTTGCCCTAAAGACGGTGGCCTAGATTGTTTAGGTTATAGTTTCAATGGGCCAAGTAGTGGCTTTATTTATTATGGTGAAGATGATAGTACTTTAGTGACTTGGGAGTTAGGGGTTCTAGTATATGCTTCTCACAGCAAGTATGGTAACAATACACCCATAGAACTTATGTATGAGTATCCAGAGGCTTGGGACAAGTGGCAAAGAAGAGTAGATAAATACAATAAAATCTATGAAGACTCTGGCGTATATGTAAGATACGAACTAAAAGAAGTTTGGCTTGCACATTATCACACCTTACATGATGTAGAACGACAGGCTAATCAGCTTTCTGTAGATATTGTGCTGGCACATGGTGTATCTTATGCTGGTACTTGTGGTGTGGCCTTTCCGAACATAAGATTTAGTTCTGGTAAACCCCCATCTTCTATGTCCCGTTGTGATATATACACAGACCTACACGAGATAGGACACTCAGTAGGGCTTGCACATGGCCCAGAGAATCAAAGCAACGCTAAGTCAGGCTACATCTTTCCTGAGTTTGGACACGGCTGGAATAATATATGTGGTATTTATGATGATCTTATGTCTTATGGATATCATGGAAACTATCACACAAATTCTGACTTGATGTGTTCAGATATATTTTATGCGGGAGGCTTAACGCCAGCAGGATATAGAGATATTTCAGACACCGCCTATTCTATTAATAGAATTAGGTATGATGTGTCTCTAATAAACGATGAGGGTTTTAAAGAAGATAAAGTTTTAAAGCCTGTTAAAGTACAGGCCCGTAGAATTAGAGAAGTTATTATAGATTAACAGGGGCTTGCTTTTGGCATTGCACCAGCAATAAGACCACCTGTACTAGATCTATGGCGAGCAGTTTTCTTTGCAATCTTTTTAGGTTGTTTAGAGAATTGTTTTCCTTTCCTTTTGTCTTCTCTTTTCTTTGCAGAAGTAGCCGCATACTCCGCTGAAGATAAAGAATCTCTAGCACTCTTAGGAAGATATCGTTCTCCTGTAGCCTTTGAGCCTTGCGTTGAAGGCTTACCAGACTTAGTACCCCAATCCTCTTTTGTCCAATCAGCTAAAGACTTTTGAGATTTTTTCATGTATAGCCTCCACCCTTAGCCTTGTATTGTTTAGCAAGCATTTGAGCTTTACGCCCAGACCATTGACCGGGATCACCCCCTTTACCACTAGCTTTAATCTTCTTAAAAAGATTCTTACGCATTGTCGGCTTAGTGTAGTTACCTGCTTCGTTAACTTTACTACCTTTGTTATATGCTTGACGCTCTAAGTCAAAGATACTTTTCATCTACCGCGCTCCATATCTGATATAGACTTATAAGAAACTTTACCGCCTTTAGCTCTAGCTGTACGATCAAAAGCTCCACGAGAAAAAGTAGGAGCAGACGTTGATGGCCCTTCTAATGCTGAAGTGTCCTTTGTATCTTTTGCAATATTTAGGGCAAATTGACGATCCCCCTCTTGTTGAGCTTTTGTTCTAGTTTGTTTGGGGGTACTAGGGCTTGTAGAAGAGGATGGCGTAGCTGTCGCACCGGTTATGTTTTGTTCAACCCATTCTCCTACTGAGCTATGGCTTGGACTCCATGAGGCCGCAGTATTAAGAAGACCAATCCCCATTGGTGTTACCGCGCCAACAAGCGCATCTACAACTTTTCCCGGAATCGTTGTTGGTTTTGCTTGCGGTGTCATTTTTCTTTCTAGTTTTTTTATATCTACAGTCATTTTAATCTCCCGGTGGAAAGCCTAACATCTTCTCATTTGAAATTATCCAAGACTTTGGTATTGCAATCTCTGCATCGCCTTGAACAGCTACCCCCTCTTCAATAAGAAAGTGTGGGCATATAATTATTGTATCTTCATCTTCGTAAACAATGATTCCGCATGAGACTGCTAAGGCTGAAGTAATCTTCTTTAGTTCTTCTATATCCCTCCAGCCTACGTTAGAGCCTCCAGAGGCATCACGCCATACAATCTTATGTATCGTTACCACTTGACTTTATCAGCCCAGTAAGCCGCAGACATATTACCCTTCTTAATGTTACGACCATGACGGGCTTTGAAGCTCTTGCGCTTGGCCTTCATTCGCTTGGACTCACCAGCCTTTGGCTTGCCAGCAGTCTTAGCGCCTTGCTCACCAAAGCGAATAATCTTTTCTTTACCGTCTTTGCAGGCTTTGACAACATGAGACTTCTTAGGGTGGCTTGCTGTGCGCTTAGGCTTGTTACAGGCCATCTTCTTCTTGTCGATCTTGCCACCTTTGGCAACTGCAAAGCGTCTTGTAATACCACCACTACTCAAACTAGTTTTTTCTAAATCCATTACGACATTTTTAGCAAGAACCAACGGGCCTATTTGAATAACCTCGTCTGCTTCTGTAACCGGAACCCCCTTTAACTTACCTTCTTCGCGAACATAGAATGAGGTTTGTCTGCGCGGATCAAAACCTACTTGCGTCCAAGCAGGATCATTTAGATATAACTCTGCTTGCTTCCGTATCTTTTCTGCATCTAAGTCTTTTACCCAGCCAGAGACTGTTGCATAGCCTGTCTTTTCATCTTCTCCCTTTAGAATACGCATACCCTTTGCTTCACTAGCAAGAAATCTTACGGGCTTACCGTCCTTCCCTTCATAGTGAACAGCCTTTGCGTAGGTTGTGCCTCGCCCTGGCTTAGAAGTACCGGCAATAATCCAAGTGTCATAGAATTTATAAGCAGGAATATCTAATCTGCCATTAAATTTGTCGCCTATTGCAAGCTCTGCTTTAGAAACTCCAAAGCCTTCAGCGGCTTTTGTATCTAAAACAAACTGACCGTCTGCTCTTTGGTCAGGCTTGAGAGAAAAAACAAGTTCTTTATTTGTAGGGTCTACAGTCAAATTTGTATATTCTCTGATAGGCTTAAACATCTCAATGTTTTCAAGGTGTTCGCCACGAGTAATCAAGCCAGCCTCAAATTGTTTTGCAGACTCTTCTAGTTCAGGAGTAATTACAACTGGATTAATATCTCGATTTTGTTCTACAGCTTCCTTTACTTGGGACTGCCAATCTTTAGGGTCTTCAATAGCCTCAAAAGAAGATCTAAAATCTACATAGTCTTCTTCAGCTAACTCACGGTTTACCGCTGGTTCGTCCTTGGCCCTTTGAGGTGCAGGCATAACATTTCTAGCTTCGTCTGCTTGCTTACCAAAGATCTTTGTAAGTCCCTTCACAAGTGCACTACCCTTGCTTAGAGCTATACGATCTTCTTCATCTGTAAACGCCTCTCCAGCCTGTTCATTGTAGGGGCGTCCTGTCATCTTATCTATGCGCTCATCAGGCTCTACAGGGACTTGAGGAACGTCTAAGACTACGCCTCCTTTAGCTCTTGTAGCCCTTCGTTCTAACTCAGCCCTTGAAAGCTCTTCGACGGGAATTAAGGGCGTGTAGCGATACTTTAATTCTTCTTCTTGTATTTCAAGCAATATTTCTTTTGCTTTAGTTGAAGTATCTCGACTCTTCCAAATGTCATCTGCTTTTCTGTCCATATATTCTGAAGTTGAAAATATATTTGATAGTAAAGTTGCGGCTTTATCTCTACTCATATGTTGACTCAATGCATCATAAACAGGGCCATAACCAACAAGCTCTATAGCCCTTGAAGCAGTTAAATACAGTTCTTGTTGAGCCTTATACCTTTGTACAATATTGTCTTGTACCACCTCCTTGGTATCTTCTGCTGGCCTATCAGACCTCATTGATTCATTTGCAAGACTTTCTTCTAATCTTGAAAAGTCTTGTGCTCTATAAAAAACAGTGTCGGTTGGATCTATCTTAGAAAATTTAATGCCTGTAGTATTAGCCAAAAGCTCTGCACCTAAATCCCTTTTAGGTGTTCCAGTTCCTTCCCTAATAGCCACCTCCCCTCTCAAATCAAAGAGGTTAGCTTCGTATAAACCTTTTGCGCTTGTGATAGTTCCGGGCAACATTGTCTGAAGCATTAAACCAAAGCTATCTATAAGCCCCTCTTCCAATCTGCCCTTTGCAAAAAGTTGTTGACCATCTCTTGTTCTACCATCACCATCGTTAATGTAACTAGCAAAAGCCCCGCCTATATCTGTTAGAGCATCTACTATGATTGCCTCTTGTGCATAGGGACGCAATACAGCCCAGCCCGCATTAAATACAGCTTGGGAAATATATTTTAGTGCCTCTTCTTCTTTAAGCTGCCCCTGCTCTATTGCAAACATAAGCTCTCTTGCAGGCTCTTGTAGAGTGCTATAAGAGTTTAAGAATTGTGTGTCAGCAGCAAAGAGTTGACCGCTTTCATCTCTAAAGGGTATTCGTACAGCTTTAGACCAAGGGGTGTGGGATACCTCTTGAATAGCCTCTTTTTCTTCTTGAGTAAGGCCAGCCAGCATAGCACCCTTTTCGGCTAGATAGTCCCAAGCAGCCATTGATGTTCCAAAACCAGCAAGGCGTTGTGTGCCTCTACGCATCAACGTAGCATTGCCCGACAGCATTTCCCGCGCACCCTGCCTCATAATATGATAAGAGGTTCTAAGTATTTCAGTAGGAAACGAAACAAAGCTACCCATAGGTAGATATCTAAAAGCTTTTATACCGGGTGAAACTTTATCGTAGTTAGGAAATGTATTTTGAATTATTACTGCCGCTTCTTTTTCTAATTCTTTAGCGGATACATTAGGCTTTGCTTTTTTTAGAAATTCTAACTCTTTTTCAAACGCATTTATTTTGTAAAAATCATCTACGGCTACATAGAGTTTTTCAGCCGCCCGATAACTTTTGCCTAAACCGCTTTTGATAGGCTCTGCTACAACTTTTGGAACACCATAATTAAATGAACCTAATTTTGACATTAGCTCTGAGGGTTGTTGTACACCTTCAGCACCCATCTGCATCAATCTACGAAATTCTTGAACCTTTACGTTGGTGTTTATAACGCCTAACCCTAAGTATCTTTCATAAAGCTCATCAAGTTCTTTATCACCAGAATTCTTAGCCGCATTAACCAGCACTTCAAATGAATTACCGCCCCCATAAAACGGATTTATTCCATTAGCAATACCAAACTGCATTCCCCCTAGCATATTTCTCAGATGTGTTACATGACTAGCTACAGTTTTCATAGCTTGTGAACCACCCTTTAAGGCCGCGTAGTTTTGAAAAACCCAATGATCAAAGAAGTCAGAATGGGACTGTCTTCCTGCAATAGCCTCTGCCATTTCTGGCGTAGTGTAGTAAACCGTTGTCTTTGATCTTGGCTCTCCATCTACTTCAAACTTTTGTTTGTAACCGTCTAAAACAGTGTTTGTGCCCTTTACGGGCGTATCATATTTTATTACGTTTCCGTTTTTATCTGTTCTTGTAAAGGGTTTTGTAAAAAAATATTTACCTTTCCCAGCTTGTAAAAGATTACTAGCAAAAGCATTTGTCTCTACAAGGTTAGACAACTTACCGACAGTTAAAACAATGTTATCAACAGGGTCAGTAATTTCACCCATCAATAGTCGAATGTCATCGTCAATATCTTTCTTGCCTTGAAGAATACCTTTATTTAATCTAACAGCTTTTGAATAATGATCTAATCCAGCAAAGCCTGTCCTTTTATCTAAGATGTTTTCTACAATATTTGTAGCTTCAACAAGCCTATCTTCTGGAGACATCTGAACGCGACGAGCAATTTCACTTTGAGAGAGCGGTAGACCTTCATCATTAAGAAGGTCTTCAAAAGAATCAGCAATCCTTTGGATAACTTGTTCTTTAAGATTTTCATCTGGTTTAAAGTTAGTGTCTTCGTATATCCTATAAGATCTATTTATATACTGACCAACATTTTCTCCAATAACTTCTTTTAGTTGTTCGTTTGGTATTTGTGAATTCATAAGTCTTGCAGATAATGTATCAATTAATTCTCTTGCATTTAAAAGTTCATCAGCCGCAATTCTTGGTATGCCTAACTTCTTTGCTAATGCGTAAGCCTCATCTTTAAATTCTGTGTCAGTAATTGTGCCATCTGCTCGTGCCTGATTCAAATTGCCCGGAACCCTTGTTTTTAAATTAGGCTCACCTAAACCCGCTAAAAAAGCATTTACATTTTCTTCAGGAAGATCATAGTCTAAACGATCTAGAGTAATTTTTAATCTATTAGCAATATTTTCAGCTTCTCTAACAGTCTGCCGTTCTGCATATTCCTTACCTCTAACAGCATTATATGCCCCCGGAGTCCAGTGACCACGCGACGTAAAAAATTGTCTGCCCCAACGCATAATTGGATTACTTCGTTGCTGATCGATCTGCGCTAAAGTCTCTGGAGTTTCAGAAAATTTTAAATCTGCATGAACATTTTTGTTGCTTCTTTGTTTTTCTTTGCGTAGTTTTTTTAAACCTTCTACAGTTTGCTCAACTTGTTCTTCTGCTGAACCTTTTAACTCTAGACCTGTTTTAGCTGTAAAAGGCTTCATAAACAAGCCTAATACTCCACCTATAGCTAAACCCTCAAAGGCTACTTTAAGACGCTCTTCTAGGGCTGTATCATCTTCTTGAATAGCTAAGAACTCTATAATGTCTTTAGCAACAGACGCTGTAGGATCGTTAGGGTCTACAAAAAGATCTGCTATTACACCATCTCCACCGTATAGGGCTTGTTCAGCCAGAGCACCACCTATAGTGTACTGCGTTACTTCACCAAGTTTTGGTAGGGCTTTACTAACTGCCGTTTTTGCGATATTTGTTCCAACAAAAAATGGAACAATATTAGTGACTACTCCAGTAGTGGTCGTTGGGTCTTTATACTCACCCTCTTCCGTAAGAACATCTGAAGGCTCGACGCCCAGTGGCCCAAACATTGCGTCAATAAAAGATGCTTTTGTTGAAGTAGCAAACTTATCAGATATTAAATCATCATCTGCTCCTGCATAACGCCCTGCTGTATTTACAATATCTCGTGCTAATTCAAGTGGGCCAGCACCAACTCGTGAGGCGCTCTGAGCTAAATCAGCCAATAGGTTTTCTTCGGTTTCTTCTTCTTTTTGAACAGGTTCTATATCTGGTACAGTAATTTTAAAAGTCTGTAACCTCGCCATTTCTTCTGCTCTTTTAATGAGTTCTTCGTCAGATAGCTCTGTATCATGCGAAACTTCCATAATACCAGAAGGAGTTTGAACTCTTGAAATAAAATTAGCCATTTAGTTCGGGTTCCTTATGAAGTGGGGCGGTTAGCGTCTAGAACTGTTGATTCAGACGGTTCATCCGATTTTATCCCGCGTACTGCAGCAGATATCCCTTTAGTCATTTGAGCAGTCAATTGTGCTGCTTGTCGGGCCAACATACTTTTGTACATCTCTACGGTTGTTCCTGGAGCTAGTTCTTTATCCTTAATCTTTCGTTTTATAGTTTTTTCTAGAGCCGCATCAGATTGGCCTATTTCCCTAATAGTTTTATCTATCTCACTACCCTGTCTAAGCGTAGCGGCTATCAGTTCTTCTTGAGCTTTCTCTTGGCCCTCTGTAAAATAGCTTGTGTTTTCAGTTAAAAACTTAGACGTAACTTGTAAGTATATAGCTAATTCTGCTTTATTTTGCGGCACAAGAGAAACCCCTTTATCTTGTAATCTTGTGTGATACTCGCCTAGTTTTTCTTTATCAATTTTAAATTTACTAATTAAATCTGCAAAGCCCACTGAATCATACACACCTTGAACATACTCTAGTTCAGTTAGCCCAAATTCAGGATCATCAGAATACAGATTAATATCGGCCTCTCCTATATCTTGCCAAAAAGGTTTACCGTCTGGGCCTCCAACGCTTCGATCCATGCGTTGTTGTTGTTTTACAACATAGAGTTTTTTATTGGTCGGTGTCCCATACTCTTTAAATGTAATTGAGGTTTTGAAAGCATATCTTTCTTCGTCTGTCGGGTCTTGTAGTATCATACCTTCATTGTTTTCTTTTGCAAAACGAGAAGACAAAGCCAAGTCTCCCGTCTTATTGTAGGCCGTCACAAGGTCTTGTAGTTGCGCCATATAATAGCCGCGTGTGCCTTCTTCTTGTTCATCAGTAAATTCTTTAAAGGCTATTATTTGTTCCATTTCTAAATCTTCTTTAGACTTTCCAAGATTACTAACAGCAGAAACAGCGAACTCAGATAGACTAGAATCTGTAAATTTATTTTGTAAAATATCAAGACGATCTCCAAAGTTTCTCATATCTTTGTTTTTATAGATAGCTTCTGCTTCTTCAAAAATTCTTAACCTTTCTTTTGCCGCGTCCATTATTCTATTTTGTAATACATTATTATAAGGATCTTGTCCCTCCCTATAATCTTTTGTAGTCGCATTAAATTCAGCAGTTACTAAAGGAGTGACTACCTCTCTCATATAGTCTAATCTGCCGCCTTTATGTTCATCCATTTTGCCACTTATTTTTTCAAGACGTACAACAGCAGCATCTGCTGCGTTTGCCGACCTTCTTAAACCTTGTTGTTCTGTAGAATTTATAAAGTCTCTTGTTTTATTCTCTAACAAATTATTTCCAATAGCTACTCCACCTTTAACAAGAAGATCAGTAATAACATCATTTCTTTCATTTTTTCTTTCGCGGGAAGCTAGTGCAGCGGCACGGTCTTGTTTCTGCTTGTCTAAGAGACTATATACTGGATCTATACCTTGAACCATTATTCAATACCTCCTTGTTGCGGAGCCGACAGAAGGCTTTCAGGCTCTTCTTCCATTTCTGTTTCTATACCGCCCGTAGCTGTCTCTGGCGGCTGAATAGTCTCAAGTTTTGCTTGTGAAGTTTGTGATAAAAACGGTAAAGTCATATTCATTTCTTTAAATTTTTGTATATTCTCTCGACGTTTTTCAGTTATTTTTGCATCTACATTTAAAGGATCATTTTCTTCTTCAGTGTTTTGACCTCTTTCTATTACAAAGTCTACTCCTGCTCTTTCAGCTAAAGCCATAACAATATAAGCTGTAGGTTCTGCTAAAAGAGTCATAAGATTTACGTCCCACTTTCCTTGTGTAAAGCCGGTAAAAAGAATTACTTGAGTAATATCCATAACAGGAATACCTTCAAGTAGAGTTTGTATTAGTTGATCGTATCTATCTTCTTCAATAAGTGAAGAAAAGATCCACTCAGAAGCCTCATGAATATCTGTGTATTCTGGAGGCTTTTCATAAGGCGCAGGATCATCTGGATCAGCAGTTAAACTTGAGCCAGGAATAGGCCCACCACGCATGAGTGCATCAAAATATTCTTCGTCCATTATGCTATTCCTCTAGCCCTTGCTTGTTCAATGTACTGATTAAAGTTATATTGTTGTGCCATTAACCCATAAGGATTAGCTGAAGCGTACTGTGAACCTACTTGATCTATTAAGCCTTGATATGGGCTAGTAGTAACAGCACCAATAGAAGTTTCAAAGTCTCCTAATGCGACAGCACTACTATAAGAAACAGGTTTAAGATCTTCGGGTTTAGCTACAACCCCAAGCGCTTGTCCTGCCGCCTGTTTAGCTAGTGCTACTCCCGTGTCAGGTATAAAACTAGCGACGGCACCTGCGGCCTGCCCTCTTATAGCAGTAATATTTTCACCTATATTCTTACCTGTTATAAATTCACTAGCCCTATCTAATAAAGATGTAGGCTTTGTTACTTGACCAGAAGCAAAAAACGGGTTTGCGGCTGTACCTGCGCCACCTTGAGTAGCAATATTTTCTTGTAAAGCTTTTGCCACATCTCCCGCCATATTTGGAATTTGTGGGTCTGGACTAAAAGTATATTTTGACGACCCCGTTTCATAGGTTATACCATCAATTTCACCAACAGGGCCAAAAGGCTCTGTAGAAAGGCTTGGCGCTTTAACAACTGTTTCGCCTACTGGACTTGTAACATCAAAAGATGTTGTAGAATCAAGCTGTCCCTGCAAGCCTTCTTGAACTTGTGCTGTTTGCCCTGCCTGTCCTGCCGCTAGTGATGCCACCTGACTAGGTTCAGCAACAGGCATAAATATATTCTTACCTGCCTGCCCTATAGTCTCTAAAGAGCCTCTAGTATTTGAAAAAACTCCTCCCCAGCCATCAACATCCATATTAACGCCAAGTTTGTCTAAGCCTCTACCGATCATAGTATCAGCATTTATACCAATACTTTGTGCTGCTGCACCAATAGTATCTCCTACAACTTGAGTAACGCCATCACTGACACTACTAAAAAACTTAGAGGTGTTTGAAGCAACCTTTACAGCCCCTTGAATAAAACTAGAAGCTGCTTGACCAACAGCACCCATACCCTGCAAAGCTCCTGCAAGACCACCAACAGTACCGCCTGTGCCAACCAACATTCCCGATAACATTTGCCCGACCCCCGGCAGGATTAGAGCAAGACCTATTTGACCAATAATGCCAATCTTACCCATGAATTTTCCAACTTTTTTAAAGGCGCTTTTAATTCCTTTGCCAATTTTCTTTATGACTTTTTTAATGCCCTTAAATATTTTTTTAAAAAATCCCATTACTTAACCTCCCGGAAATATTAAATCAACTAAAGATTTCAAAGCGTTTGTTCCAACTTTAGAGTCTTGACCAGCCGCCGCTTCATTACCAAGAGCTACAGCATATAGCTGAGTCTTTCTAGTTTCTTCGTTTTCGTACTGCTGTCTAAGATAACCTGCTTCATCTCTAAACTGTTGCCAGAGATTTTGCTGTTCTTGCATAGACATATTAAAAGAATTTTGAGCATTTTGTTGATTAGCCGCGTTTTGTGCGGCAGTATCAGCAGTAGCTAATTGACGCTTCCATGCTACATCAGCCTGTGCAACAGCTTGTGCATTTGCAACATTGAACTGATCGCGTCTAAACTCTTGATCGGCTACAAACTGTTCAGCCTGTAAAGTCATTTGAGAGTTTGCAAGATATTCGTTACTTTCAATTTGATTTTTTTGTTGTAATAAATTTGCTTCAACTCCTAGATTTGCTAATTCTGCTTGATTTTCAGCCTGTTGATTTGCAAGGATCTGTCTATTTGTTTGTTCACTATTAAATTGTTTCATAGCGTTTTGTTGTGCAACATTAGCCTGATCTATCTGAGCCGCTAGGCTTGAATTAAATTGAGCCACTTGATTCTTACTTTGAGCATTAAACTGCTTTGAGGCATTTGTCATAGATTGATTTGACAACAAGGTTTGTTGTTGCATTTGTGCATCTAGCACTGCCGCTTGCTGACGATTGTTTAAGTTTGCTAAATCCATTTGTAAAAAAGATTGAGCATTCTGAGCCGCAAGTTTTGTTTGAGCATCAAGATTAGCCATATCTAACTGTGCCATAGCCGTAGCATTTTGAATAACAGTTTGTTGACGATTATCCAAATCCTTCATAGTCATAGACTGTAAAAACTTACTATTTGCTAAAATAACTTGTTGGTCTGCACTAAACTGAGCCATATCCATGTTGGCAACCATTGAAGCATTTGTAACAGCGCGTTGCTGATCTGCACTTAACTGTGCAACATTCATACGATTTGCAATCTCAGCCTGAAGCATATTAGTCTTCATACGAGAATCAAGGTTAGCTAATCTTGTTTGTTGGTCAGCCGATAAGTTTTCTGAGCCTGCCTGATTCAAAGCGGTCAGGTTTGCAAGCTCCATTTGCTGTTCGTTGCTTAGGTTTGCCAACTCCATCTGTTGCTTAAAGCCAGCATTCTTAGATAAAAAGTCTGCGGCAGTTTGCATCTCAACAAGCCGTGACTGATTCTCAGCAGACATATTTGTTGCGTCGGTTTGAAATTCAAACTGAAGATTTGCTAGTTCAGTTTGTTGTTCGTTACCTAAATTTTGAGAATTTATGGCTTGCTGGTTCTGAACATTTTGTATTGCTGTTTGCTGACGATTCTGAAGATTTGCCATTTTTGTCTGCTGTGTTTGAGCCGCAGAAGTAATCATAGCGTCCTGTGCAAACTGGCTTTGAAGCACTGACATTTGCTGTGCCATCTGAGCCGTCTGAGAACCCGCTGTCTGACGATTAGCGGTGTTTTGTAGCCTTCGCTGTGCGTCTAGATTGGCTTGCTGTACATTGGCCTGTTGCTCGTTTGAAAGGTTCTGAGCGGCCCTTTGCTGTAGTGCTTGTGCATTAGACTGAGCAATTGGCATAGCACTTTGAATAATAGAATTTAAAAGTGCATCACGGCCTACTGTGGAAGCTGTCAAGCCTCTTTGCTCCAGCATTCTATTTACTTGTTCTACTGCTGGTCTAGCCCACACAGGAACTTCACCATCTTCAATACCACCAAGAAGTGTTTCCATCTGTGAAGATACAAGAGCTTCTGTAGGTAAAGCCGCAACAGCCGCCTGTACTTCTATAGGCTCATTATCTATTTGAGCTTCAACAGTTGCAGGATCTTCAACGATGGTTGCACTAAGCTCTGGAGGAATCTCTCCAACTGCGGCAATCATCTCAGCCGCCGCACCTTTAGCCGCTGTACCTTTTACTTTGCGCATTTGAATCGCTTCATAATTTACTTTTTCAAGTATTTTAGCCGCTTTTCCATCTTCAGCCGCATCACCAATAATAGCTTTTCTTTCGGCTTTTTCTGCTTCTCTTGTGGGTGCTACGTCTGTAACACTACCTGTAACTGGATCAACATAAGCGCCGTCAGAAATTTCGTACTGTGCGGCATCTTTTATTAAAGCTTCTTTTTCTTGTAGTCTGTTTCGTCTAGCCGCTACAGCCCTTTCTGTTAATTCTTTTTCATCTACTCTAGCTATAGCACCGGAACTTAATGTACCTTGGGCGGCATCTACTGTAGGTACATCTCCTGAAGCAATTGTATCTGCTGTATATGTAGAGGCTGGTACAATAGTAGGTGCTGCTGCAGTCTCTGCTTCTCCAGCAGTAGTGGCTTCTTTAGTTGTTGCTGTGGCTGTAGGCACCGCTTCGACCATCGCAGTTTTGAAACGCCCAAAATCAGTATTTACAGTAGAGGTTGGCTCAGATACTTCAAAGACTTGTGAAGGGTCTGTAATTCCTGGAACATCTGAAAGTTTATCTACTGTTGCTACTTCAGGAGCCATCATAGTTGGGGGAGCTTCAAGATCTTTTGCAGGATCACCTACAGGCTCTGGAGTGTTTGAACCACCATCACCGGGGCCACCGGGATTATCTCCGCTGTGTTCTTGGTGATAATAAAAACCATTTACGGTAGCGCCGGGGTGATATTGCCGCCTGACCTTTCTACGCCTACGATTCTTTTTCTTTTGTTGAGCCATTTATATTTCCTCAGTACGACCAAATCGCAGGAGATGGAAAAGCCTCTTCTGCCATATCTAAATGTATAAATCTTCCTTTTCCTTTTTGATTTACACCTATTCTCTTTACATTATGTTTCATAGCAACTTCAAGAACCTTTAAAGCTTTATCTCCGCTTACGGCTATATCAACTGCACAGCCTGTTGTATGTGCTCCTACACGGCTTTTAGAAGCCTCTATAGGATGTTCAACACATCTGTAACCAGAACTAATAACAAAAGGAAAGTTACATTCTTTTCTAATGTTATTTAAAACCTTTAAAAATTCTTCATCAAACTTATATGCACCGCAGTGTTGACAAGACAATTCTTCTTTAGTAAAATAATTCATTCTTTTCTTACTGTTTGTTTATCTGCACCAAGAAACAAACCAAAAGAACCTGTTAAAGCACCTGTCATTACAGACACTAAAGCACTTTGAGGTATAGAAACTTGATCGGCAGGAATATCCATAAACCATTCTACTACGCGATATGTCATTATTAGCATCGTCAACATAAACAAACGTGGTATAATTCTCCAACGATCTAACATTTCTGGTGTCATTAGTCTCTTGCAACCTTTTTAGTTTTTTCTACAGTTCGCATAGCTCCTAAGCCAAGCATACCCAACAACACAGGCATCATTTCGCTTATATCTAAATTAGGCATTATAACTTCTATACCAGACAAAGCACAAGCAAAGTTACCGATAGGCACGATAATAAAATTAAACCCCATACCGGCAACGCAAATCCAACCTGTCGCTGGACGCCATCCAGACACAAAGATACTAGAGTGTTTAGCTTCTTCACGATTAATTGATATTTGTTCTTTAGCCAATTCATGGGAGTGTCTTGTAGCCATTGTAGAAATTTCATGTGCAAGCCTCGCTTTTTCATCTGCATCAGGAATAAATTTATCTAATAAACCCGTAACGGGGCCAATCAATACATCTAACATATTAGTTTCTGTCCTTGTTTTTAAAGCCTTGCACTGTGTCTGTTTCCCATATACGTATACCCACCCATACAATAGTAAACAAAGCAGATATAGGTGGTAGTATTGCACCAAGAGTGCCTAGCATAGTACCAACACTCATGACATCAACTATTTGTTTTGCAGACTCATCCATTATTCAACCCCTGTATAATACTAATGGTAGTCCAGACAATCCCAGCAGAAACAAGTAACCCCGT
>CERP01010186.1_pt1 | contig 14592 bp, 15 predicted proteins | sample 530801 | NCBI WGS metagenome assembly CERP01 (sample SAMEA2620991, study PRJEB7988) | marine metagenome | biome: marine biome (ENVO:00000447); feature: surface water layer (ENVO:00002042); material: "saline water (ENVO:00002010), including plankton (ENVO:xxxxxxxx)" | depth 5 m | reverse complement strand
GTATGTTTGAACAGCAGACAAATAAGCATAACTCATGGCATGAGACTTATTGAACGAGTAGTTGGCTGAGTCTTCAGCAACACTCCATAACACTTGTGCGATCTCTGGAGCTAAGTTTCTCTCTTTAACCTTGTCTTGTATCTTAGATTTCCAAGATTTCATTTTATCAACCTTCTTTTTCCCAACTATCCTCCTAAGTTGTTCAGCTTCGTCCAAACTAAACCCAACTTTAACAGCCATTTTCATCAACTGCTCCTGATAGAGAGGGATTCCTCCTGTGTAACCTAAAATATCATCGAAATACTCATGCACGGATTGGAACTCCCCTGTTTCTACATACCTGATATAATCATCTTGGAATTCTATAGCTCCGGGTCTGGCCACAGATAGGACAGCAGATAGCTGCTCAATGTTTCTAGGTTTCACATTGTAACAAACCTTCCCCGCTGTAGGGGCCTCAATCTGGAATATACCGGCAGAGTCTTCGAAGTTCTGGTAAAATTTGTAGATAGATTCATCATCTACATCTATGTCCTCTTTTTTAATTCCAACTTGTTTACATACATCATCGACCACTGATAGGTTTTTAATCCCTAGGATGTCGAACTTGACACACAGTGCAGCTACATCGTCCATATCATAACCAGAGACGAGTTTGCGATCCTTTGTTCTTTGCACGGGCATAAGTGATGCCTGATTATCGGAACAGATAGCCACCCCTGAAGGATGCACACCTGTGCCTCTTACCAGCCCCTCTATCTTCCTAGATATCTTGTATATTTTTTCCCCCGAAGGTGATTTGAAAAACTCTTTTAACTCTTTGCAATCTTCATAAGCTTCTGATATCTTGGCATTTTTACCATACTTCTTGGGTATAAAATCCGAGATCCTAGCTGCTTGCCCATCTGTCATAAACCCAGCTATCTTGCAACACTCTTTCACGCAAACCTTGCTACTTAAAGTGCTGAGCGTAAGAATCTTGGAAGTTTTTCCTTTATTTTGCTCCTCAATGTAACCAAGCACATCAGGGCGACGATGATAACAGATATCATTATCAACATCAGCAAGGAGGGAACCGTCCAACAGTCCATCTCCCACTTTTTTAGATCTACTTTCGGATACGAATCTTTCAAAATATAAGTCGTGTTTGATTGGGTCTACATTGGTTACACCTAAAAGATACAAAACTAAACAACCAGCTGCGGAACCCCGTCCAAAACCAGTCGGTATGTCTTTGCTTTTGCAATATTTTATGATGTCCCAATTGAGTAAAGCATAATCCACAAAACCAAGTCTGTCAAGAATTTCTATCTCTGTTTTTACCCTACTGTAGTAAACATCTCTCTCGCTCTTTCCTTTTTTGTCCACCCCTCTGTCTTTTACCCCTTTTCGGCATAAGCTTCTCAATATATCAACACTAGAAGCACCGGGGTTCAAACCTAGCTCTTCCAACTCTTTATTTTCCAAATGTATCTCAGGTAATTTAACACCCTCTACAAAAGGTTTTTTGTACCTCATTACCACCTTGCGTTCTTTCTCGTTAATCATATTTCTAGTTCGAAAAGTTGTTTTTGAAAAACCTCAAAGTTCTTCTCTACATCGTAGCTAGCGTCATGGAGTTTATTAGAATCCCCAACGAGCCCATATTTCTCTATACAAGCTTTCATACTTGCTTTCATCCCTTTCGGCCTAGTCGAGAGCCATTTGTATTGCCAGAAGATGAAGTCATCTATATCTAACGACTCTGGAGCCCCTGACTGTATAGCCCTTTCTAAACACAAAGTGTCTATGATTCTTTCCATAAAGGAGTAGTCAGGAGCCAACCCAATCAACTTCCTCCAGACGTTAACCATATACACATCGAACCCCAAAACATTATGCCCTACAAGCTTGTGATCCTCATTGTAAAAGTCTTTTGAGAATAACTCCCAAACACTTTCTAAGTCTTCAGCTTTAGCTCTATAAGCCCTTTCATTGAAGCGGGTCATCTTTTGAGCGCCTTTTGAAACACTAAGATCCTTGTAAGCCAAAAACTTATTGTTGGCTTTTATCTTTTTCTTCCCTTCGTAAACTGTCCAAGCTATCTGCCAAGGTCTGGACTTAATTAGGTTCAGTCCCTCTGTCTCAAAATCAAAGACTACATATTTCTGCCTCTGATCAAATCTTAATATTGATTCCTTCATAATTCTACTTAATTGCTTCTATACAGAACTCATCGCTCCCAAAATGATCTAGTTCGGGACTTTGCAAATCGCCACGTTTACTGTTATCCCTGTTGCACAGGACTCTGTATGTTTGGAAGGCTTCTATATCCTCTTTCTTCTTGTACAGAATACTTTTGACATCGCAAGTCTTATAACCATTTTTCTCAGTATACTCTAGAACCTTCTTTGAGATCAGGTGGTCGAAAGGCAAGTTGTTGTTCTCAACCCAAAAAATAGGATTTTTTATCTTGCTAAAATCTGGGTTAGCCTCCCGATGATAGAAATTGTTCTTATGTATAAAACTATCGTAAAATGGGACTACGAAGCTTAAGTGTTTCTCATCCCAGTATTTGTAAAAGTTTTTGTAATCTATCCTAGGGCTTACGACATCCATCTCAGAATTCGGATCTTCTGGTTTTTTCGAAAGGAACCCCGACTCAGTATTAGCACACGAATAAATTTTATTCATTATCTCGCAACCCTTGTCATCCTTCGCAAAAATCACACCTTTGTGAAAAGAATTAGTGTCGTTCTCTTGCATGTCAGAACAAAATATAAGACTAACACCATAAATCAGATTGATGCCGTTACTTTCACAAGCCTTAAAAGCCTTCATGAAAGACGTAAGGTTGTCTTCTACCAAGACTAAATCCTTGATGCCTCTATCTAGACATATCTCAATAATCGAATCAGGACCATCTTCTTCACAGTCTGTCTCAAAGGTTAGGATACTCTTCCCATGAGAGTATGTGGACTTGAATACGGGAATAACCATGCCTTAGCATAACCCGTATAAATGACATGTCAAGAGCAATGAGCAGGACATCCTGCGTAATACTTTATTTCATAAGTACACCCGCTGGGAACTTTCTGCTCGTCGAAATCATCTTCAAAACAAGAGCCAACAACTTGCCCTTCTGAATTCTTAAACTGGTAGTAGATAAAGTCAAACTTCATACCACAGTGCCACTTTATATTGCCATCTTTTTTTAACTCCCCTTTTCTCTTGGCAAATCCACACAGGAGCTTTCCGCTAAAAGAATTGTCATTGGGGAAACCTTTGTAAGCGGCAAAGTTAGCCACTGCATCTTTCTCTGTAAAATTATCCAAATACTGTTGAACCTCTGTTAGTTGAAGCTCAAAACCATACAAGTCTTCTTCGGACAAAGGTTCCATCCTCATGATGCCGCTTTTCTTGGCTTCAGTGTCCAACTCAAACTTCAAAAATAGAAACTCACTCTGCTTAATAGGGTAGGCTGGAAAGAGGTGTTTGACAGCTAAGCTGTACATCAAATCCTGCATATTGTCCTCAGCATCCTTTCCTTTGAAGACCTCTTTGCTTGTCTTAAAATCTCTAATTAGGGCGAACTTCTTTTTTTTGTACAGAAATAGTTTGTCAATAAAGCCCCGTATCTTGTAGCACACCTCACCATCATTCTTAACTATGTCAAAATCTTGCTCTGAAAACTCCTCAGTAGGTTTAGCTAAATCCCTTCCAAAGAAATCATAAGCTATGCCATTATAAGTCATCTCTTTTATCAATTGGATGTTGTCAGGATCATCGACCTCATCCCTTACAGCATGTTTCATTACGAGCCTCTCTATGGAAGGCACAGAAAATATATCCTGAGTCTCCATAATCTTGTCATAGTACTTCTTACGCTTGCTCTCGCCCAAAAGCTCAAAAACTAGGTGACAAATAGACCCTCTTTTTGCACCATCATTACTAGTATCGGGCAGCTTGAGCTTGTACTTAGTCCAATAAAGCCAAGAGCAACTCTGAGCAGTCTTTATTCTGCTAGCAGAAAGTGATGTTTGAGGATCATTCATTTAATATCTTTGCTTTTTTTATGTCTTTTTGCGAAAAGAAGCCACTATTGTTACTTACAAACTTAGATATGTAGTCTCGCTGCTCTTTCCTATCAACCTCTTTTTGGACCCACTCTTTTAGATCATACGATTTTTGGTGGGCTTCTCCAAAATCATTTGCTTTTTTAGGTGGAAACTTTATACAGATTGCGTCCAAGTCGAAGTAATTTGATAATTTTAAATAATTTTTAATTGACCCAATCAAACCTCTGTTTTGAGACGAACCAGAATCATTGTTGGTTGATATTGTGATCCTATCTATACTTTTGCTGGATAAGTAATTAATTATATTAGGCCCAGTCGATAAACCAAATATAACCAATACATTCTTTACGCCCTGTTCGTATAGTGCCATAGCATCCCCTATGCTCTCCACCAAAACAGCTTCCCGATTCTCAGTTATCTCCGAGTCGCAATCATGCTCCGGTATGCAAGCGGGGTAAACCCACCCACTCTTCTTCCCAACATGTTTCCATTTCGGGTAATCGTTTTCCTCGTCTATCTTCCTCCCCGAAAAACCCACAACTTGTTTGTTTTTGTTGTATATAGGGAACACCATCCTCCTATACATTTTACCAACACCTGCCAATCCAACCTTAAAAGAAATTTGAGTTTCTTCGCTAATCGACCTCCCTAAATAAAAATTATAGTTAGGAAATAACTTGTTGAGACTATCGTCTGGATAAACCCTCTCCATCTCTAACCCCTTCCTCCTATTGTTTTGTTTATAATCAAATACATTTACATTTACATTCTTTATTATGTTTTTGGCTGACCTTTCATCCTTGACTGTCAGCCTCACTAGAGCCTCAAATGGTTTGCAGCCCACATGGTCCACAAAATCCATCCATACACCTGTGTTCTTGTATACCTTTACTGCTGTGGCGTTGTCACCACCTCTGTACAAAGCTTGAGTCCTCCAGTGGTCCCCACAATCAATAAGGCTATATCCTATAGATTCTAGTATCGATTTGAAGTCACTAAAATTCTGAGATTTCTGGTATTCTGCCATCTCCAATGTCTGGACCATCTTGTAGGGGTAGGGAACGTGCCTCGACTATCTCACGAAGATCACCTTGTTCTGTTATATTAAAGTTTTTAAAATCTAAATTAATGAAATTCTTCCTTAAAGAATCTTCCACTTGGACTGGTTCTATGGCACCTGCTATGTCTCTACCCAAATGTCGAGCTTTAACATTGACAAGCTTGTGAGTGCCAAACCCTCTACCTTCTAACTCTATTTCATCGTCCGTTTTCTTCCTAAGAATAAACATATGGGAACAGAACTGGGTAATCCTATCTGACAGCGACACAATGCTCTCATCATCAACTACATTTTGAGAGTTTCTGTTTGTTGTGATTCCGCTCCGGTTAGACTGCACAGAAGTAATCATGGGGATGACAGGGTCTCCATCTTCCAGTACTTCTTTTTGAATGCATTTTTTAAACTTATCAACCATTTCCCCTACGACCTGCCACTCATTCTTATTACCGGAGGATTCGTTAGATGTTTTAATGTAGTCAAAAGAGAAGACCATCCTGTTCCCCCTCCCAACTGTGGAGTAGTAGAATCTTTTCAAAGTGTTAACCATAGTGTCAACATCCATGCCCCCGACATTATAATAGTAGAACTTCAAACCTTTAATTCTAGGCCAGACTGACCTAACTTTAGACACCACATCCTCACCAGCTTGTCTCCATCTGCCACTCTCCAGAAGGTGCATAGGGACACCTGAGTGTGCAGCGCATTGTCTCATAATAAGCTCCTCTTTACTCATCTCCCCATTGTCAAAATGAAGAACAGGAACATCATACTTGAGAGCGACTTTGGTAGCATAATCCATGCAGAACTGAGTCTTACCAACCCCAGACCTTGCTACAATCACAGTGATGTTTCCGGGCCTAAGCAAAGACCCATAAATGTCATTGATCTTCTCGTGTGGCCCCATCATGCCAAACTCCTCGATAGGATTTTCACCACGCTCTTCTATTAGAGCTTCCATATCTTCATAGATGTTATCCGGGGTGTTATCGCCAATCTCAAAAAGGTTCACCTGAGCGTTATATATATTATCAGCCTCTTCTATAATCTGAGAGTAGGCTGCGTCTGCTGACATAGATTTCATCTTTCTGCCTATCTCTTCACAAGATTCAAGCATTTGCCTCCTAACTGTAAACTTCTTAAGCTCCTTAGCGGTTTTTACAAGGTTACCTTTCGGGACCTTCCGCATTGCTAGAGACTTAATATAATCGGAGGGGTTTAGATTATCTCGAAAGGAAAGACCTATATCACTAACACGCTGGGCAATGATAATCTCATCTATTTCATCTCCGTTAGATATAGCCTGTTGAACAACCCTGAACACAGCAGAGTGTAAAGATGTATCTTCTGAATAGAAGTCATCGTTACCGATAAAATCGCTTATGTCTATATAACTCTCAGGATCTTTCAAGAGTCCCGCCAACAGCTGTTTTTCTAGTTCGTAATTATAAATCATCTGTTAATCCTTGCATTTCTGATGTTCCTTTAACCCAATCTTCCAACGCTTTCCTAAGACCCAACTCCATAACAGTAGAATCAAACTTAGAATAAATCATTGGACTTCCATCTTCAGATGCCACCGCAAGTATAACACCTTTGTACTTGTCTGAATCTCCAGACAGATCGTATATCTTAGATACCAATTGCTCTGGGATAGTGAATGGAAAATCTTCTTCGTTCATAAATATATGCCTTGCTTCTCAAATAGAGCTTTGTCTACAGTGTCCTCTGGGTAAATCTCTACCATCGTTATATCGTTCATTTCGCAGAAGTCCAGCTTTTTCTGATCTCTCCTTAGCTGCTCTAAGTATTTCAACCTATTCTTGTGGAAGTGTTTGACAAACTTAGTGTGTTGCGCCCCTTGGACCTCTACAGCCACCCTTCTATTGGCGTTATAGAAATCCAAGGAGAGCCTACTACCTACTATCCTAAACTCTTCAAAGACAATATCGTTCTTCCAGAAAGGGAACAAGAAATCCTTAACTCCTTTTTGGAACTTGCTCAAGCTTGAAGCCTCCCATTTGATATGGTACTTCTTGGGGTTCTTGAGATTTCTTAGTTTACCATCCGCAGTATAGAACTTCATGAAAACTCCTGAATGGCATTCTTAAAATAACCAATAAGGAATTCACACAGACCTTGGTTCTCCTCGATAAGTTTAAAGAGGTTGTTCTCCCCTTGCACTTTTTCAGGCAAACTAAAATCTGTTTCCGATAGAACCTCTTTAAAATCTTCTGTAATGCTAATCCAAGACCCGCTCTTCTTAACAAATTCCCAAGCTGATAACAAATCTACAACTTCTTTCTCAACCCATATTGATCTCCCGCCTTCCTGTCCATATCTTACAGGGTAACTAATAGACATGTTTGTCTTTTCATTCGGTGACTTCTTCACAGTTACTTTTGCAAAGTGTCCTATCGGCGGGTTGGTCTTTGGGTCTATTTTCTTTACAGAGGGGTTCCTGAGAATCATATCCCCATTGTACCGGGGTTCGAACTGTATAATCCAGTTGGCAAAGTGAAGCAAGGCGTTTCCCCCTGTAGCAGTGGTCTGTCTGACCGGACCCTTAGCGTATGGATCAAGTTTGATATCAGCCCTAACTTGGGAGATAAATATAGCCATATGCCCTCTCTTTTGTAGAGCGATAGACATCTTCTTCATGAACACACCTGCTATCACAGCACCCCCTGCAACCTTGGTAGAGTCTTCAAAGTTTTTATCTACATCATTCTTGGGTATAAGTCCATCCACAGAATCTAAGACAAAACAATACTTAGTCTTGTCGTCATTAAATTGGACAAGCCTCCTCATCAAGTCCACTACAACCTCGTAGATGTTGGACTCAAATACAAAACAAGTGCCATCGACCCAGTCATCAGCATTAAAGACAAAATTGATGCCTGATCTTTTTCTCATCTCTGGAGAAAGCCTACCTTCAGCTTTGATGAACACCCCTCTAGCACCCGGCATCTTTAAGAAGTTTTTCATTACCTCTAACGATTCAGAGGTTTTCCCCCCCTCGTTCATGCCTACAAACCTATGTAATCCGGGTCCAAACCCTCCATCAAGCTGTAAATCAAACTGAAGTGACCCGCTAGAGACCTTATAGTTGATCTCATCTTCAAAGTTGTAGTGATCGTCTTTTGTTTCCTTGAGGAAACCTTTCAGCATTGTATTCGGGTTCTGTTCTTTACTCATCTAAAAAATCTTTTAGGGTTTTTCTTTTTGGGGTAAAACTTATGTCCTGCCCCGACTTTTCACCCAGATCATAATCTGGATAGCGGGAGTTGTCAACAACATAATTAAAAGCTCTAAACTTCCTGTCCAGAGTTTCTTTGAGCTTAGGGCTGACTAGGTAAGCCAATGAGTAGAACTTCTTCTGAAAGTTTACTATGTTCATAAACTCCAAAGAATACCTCTCGCAAAGGGTGTTCAAGAACTTCATCTCCCTAGCGTAAAATGGACGCTTCCCTTGGTCGGGAACGTCCACTAGTCTAATCAAGATGTTTCTCTTGCTTATCTTTTTAGGTTTGGCCATTCACGGCCAAGTTAAACCCTATTTATGTCATGGTCAACCATTTTTCTCACAAGCCCTATGAAGTCCGTCTTGGGCTTCCACCCAAGGTTCCTGCGAGCTTCTGAAGAATCCCCCCATAACAACTCTACTTCGGCTGGCCTGTAGAATTCTGGGTTCACACACATTAGCACTCTCCCTTCGTGCATATACTTCTCATCCACGCCTTCGCCCACCCATTCGCACTTTTCCACCGCAAAACCCGCAAAGTTAAAAGCTTGTTCTACAAACTCTCTGATGGTATGAGTATTATTAGAGGATAGGACATACTCCCTAGGCTCTTCTTGGTTCAGCATCAACCAAACACCTTCTACAAAATCTTCAGCGTCACTCCAATCTCTTTTCGCATCAACGTTACCCAACTCAAGAGGTTCGAAGTCATCTAATACATACTCGTTTTTGATACGAGCCACATTCTTGGTGATTTTTCGGGTAACAAATTCCTCTCCACGGCGAGTCCCTTCGTGATTAAATAGCCACCCTTGAATAGCAAATAAATCGTAGGAGTCTCTCCAAACCTTCACCATGTGCCTCGCACTAGCTTTAGAAACGCCATACGGGCTTCTTGGGCGTATGGGGTGAAGCTCTGACTGAGGGGAGTACAAAACATCCCCAAACTCCTCTGAAGAGCCAGCATTGTAGTATCTGCAATCGGGGCAGTGCTTACGAATAGCCTCAAGCTGATACAAAACAGCCATTGCATTAGTCTCCATGTGGTTTACTGGCATCTTCCAGCTCACACCAACAAAAGAATTAGCAGCAAAATTGATAAAGTAATCAGGCTTCTCTTCGGAAATAACTAACTCAGTATTAGCTTGATCGGCGACATCAAGGTCTATCAATCTAAATCTAGGGTGGTCTAGAAGATGCTGGATGTTAACGTGATTCTTGACACTTAGTCTACGAACACCAGCTATAATAGTATGCTCTGTATTCTTCAATAGGTAATCAGCCATAAAGCTGCCGTCTTGACCTGTAACTCCTGTAATTATTACTTTTTTCATTTATTTACTCTGCTTCATTAAGAAAATCCAACTGCTTGACCAATTCTTTTTTATTTTTATCTCCCCAACACTGCTCACCTCTCTTGTCCAAAAACCTAACAAAAAAGTTATCTGTTACATCAACAACATTTCCTATTTTAAAAAACAGAGAAGTTTGGAATACCTGACCAGAATTGTAACCATCTACAGAATAAGGCAGTAACCCATATTTTGAGATTATCTGCTTTAATTTATTTTGAGATGACCCGTATATAGACACAGAGGCGTGAGGGCCATGTAGACTATGGGAAGGGAAATCATTTGTAGAAGATACAGCGCAAACCATTGATGTGTTATGTTTTTCTTTGAATTTATTGAAAAACAATTCATCAAAATCGTCATGACAAAAAACCCAATCATCTTCTAAAAAGATAAAAAAATCAAAATCGTCTATATATGCATCCACAGCTGCTGAAAAACCTCCGTAAGATATGCCTAGATTTTGCCTATTTAAAGTCACCAGATTTAACTTAGACTTGAGAGGTTTTGTTATTTCTTCGTACAATTCTGGCACTTCACCATTAACGACGAAGGTCACCTGATCCAGTCTATGTTTATAGCTAAGCAAACAGTCTACTTGTTTTCTCAAGCAAACCAATGGGTCATTACGCTCCGCTATGCTCACCCTGCGCCTCCTACCAAAGAAAAAAACCACAACTAAGTTTGTTTTCATCGGTACTTGTTGACAGTTTCGAAGATCTTCTCTACATCCTCATCAGATAACCACCACCCGACTGGGATATTGACCAGTTGACTATCGAAGGTGTCTAAACTAGGTAAATCTAAAGACCCTTCTCCAAATACAGAATATTGATCATTTCTTACATGCACTCTATCGCAAGATATACTATTATTTTTTAAATGTAAGATAAAGTCATTTCTATCCTCCACAAGTAGTGAGTACATCCAACTAGAACTAAGAGTGTTCTTCGGCTTACGCATTTTGACAACGTTTTTATTGTCTATATTCGAGTCAAAAATATTTCGATGCTTAATATGACTATTCACAATCATGTCTAAGTGTCGCATATTGTTTAAACCAATACATGCATTTATATTGTTCATGTGGTATTTGTAGCCAGACTCTGGGATATCTTGGTCCCACCTACTAGCTCCATTATATTTTCTATCTAGACCGAACCACCTAATTTTTCTAGCCCTATCAACATCTTCTTCACTCTTGCACGCTAAGGCTCCCCCATCCCCACAGGTGAGGTGTTTAATAGCCTGAAAAGAGAAGCAAACAAAATCAGAATGGTTCCCTATTTTTACGTCATGGAACTCCGACCCTAGCGCATGAGCCGCATCTTCAATAACCTTTAAATTGAATTCTTCTGCTATAGCATGAACCTTTCGTAACTCCACTGGCTGGCCAGCCCAATGCACAACAACAATTGCTTTTGTTTTATCTGTGACCTTGGACCTAATACTTTGTGGACAAATATTCCCAGTTGTGATATCAATATCTGCAAAAACTAATTTAGCACCCATATTAAAAAATGGCTCATTAGTAGCCATACATGTCATTGCTGTTGTGATGACTTCATCACCAGACTCAATACCAGCCAATACACCAGCTAAATGGAGGGCCGAAGTTCCACTGTTGGTCAATGCTAAATTACGATTACCAATGTAGTTAGAAAAAGTCTCCTCAAACCTGTCTGAATACTCACCTTCTGTCAGACAACCTTCGGAAAAAATATGATTCAAATCAACAACGCATTGGTTTGACATGAATGGTTTGAATAATGGTATCATGTAGCTATTCTATCAGCCAGCTGGGGTTTTTTAAAGTCCAATTTATTGTTTTTTCGAGGCTTTGTTTGAAATCCACAGGGACGGACCAACCCAAGTTTGCTAACTTATCTCCATTAAGAGCGTATCTTAAATCATGCCCCGGCCTTTTGGAATGATAATCTGTCAATTCATAATCAGCCTCCTTTCCCATAATCTCAGAAATAATTTGAACTACCTCTAAGTTGGAAAGTTCTTCACAACCAGAGATGTTATAACGACCTTTCGAAGAATCGTGGTTATCTAATAATTCAGTTGTATTCTGAAGTACATAAATAAAAGCATCAGCTACATTCCTAGCGTGAATATAAAATCTGCTCCCAGCCTTTCTTTTATTTGGGTAAGAGTGAATGTAAATCTTCTCATTATTAAGAATTGATTTAATAACCTTAGGAATAAATTTTTCCGCATGCTGTCTCTCCCCAATAATATTCATCGTGTTGGTAATAACTATAGGCAACCCATAAGTGTTGCAATATGATTCGCATAGTGTTTCTCCAGCAGCTTTAGATGCGGAATAAGGGTTTCCACAATTAAACCTGTCTCCTTCTTTGTAAGCGAAACCCTCTTCAGCATTACCAAAAACTTCGTCTGTGGAAAAATACATAAACTTTTCTAAGTCAGTGCATTTTTGCCTAACGAACTCAAGCAGATTTAGAGTCGAGTCTAAATTATTTTTAACGAAGTCAACCGGATTAGCAATCGAGTTTTCGACATGTGATTCTGCTGCGATGTGCAAAACATAATTAGCATCAGAAATTTCTTTCTCCATGCCTTTTGAAATTTCAGAACAAAGATCAAATGCGAACATTTTAAATCTAGGGTTTGATAGTATGTTAGTCTCTTCCAAGCGGGATAGCCCAAAAGAAGAATAACTCAATTTATCTATGCAATAAATTTCCCAATCAGTTTTACGCAAAATATGGTCGGCCACATGATGTCCTACAAAACCACAGCCGCCTGTTAATATTACTTTTTTCATTTTACTAGTTTCATTTTTATTGAAGGTAAATCATTTACAATCTCATCCCCTTGAACCTCAAAGCCTAATTTTAGATATAAATTGTAAGCTCTAAGGTTATTTTTATCCACGTAAATATAATAATCTTTTCTAACAAAAATACTAAAAAAATAACCGTAAGCTTTAACAGCTAGTTTCTTACCCCTGAATTCTTCAGCTAAATCTAAACCTACGAAAAACTCCCCGCCCACTGTTTTAGTTCTAAAATATCCAGCTTTTTTATCATCATATAAAAGTAAAAAATAATCTGGATTAGTAGAATCAAACCATTTGAGAGAGTCCTCTAGTGAGTATTTTTTTTTATCATGCAAGTATTGGGAACACGAATTTCTAACCTTGTTGAAGAACGGTACATCCTCTGCCTGAAACTTTCTTAGTGAGAAACCATCTTTCATTGGTTCAACCCCCATCTAGTTTTGAACTGTAATTTCTTCCTGTGACATATTAAAGAAGGGTTCATAAGGGCTTCTATCTCATGCATACCGAAACTACTTTCAAAGTCAAAACGGTCTTCAGAATGATGTTCGGTAGAGAATCTTGATGCTACGTCTAAGCTTGGTATACGGAATCCTTCGTTTTCTAATTGACTCCTAAGGAAGTAAGAGATCACCACATCTTCATTGTAATTACGAAGGTGTTTTTTATTGTCTGTAAATAGTTCATAAGCCCGTTGACAAATTTTCTTAGACCTCAAGGAGAACCCCCCATTGCCACACAATATCTTGTCTTCATAATACATGGGCGCACCAATATAATCATAATCTAAATAAGAATTGGACCAAGCTTCGGGGTTCTGTATGAACCCATCGCAGTGAAAATTTATTACGTATTCAGTGTTAAAGGATTCGGCATATATCCTAAAAATCTCATCACCAAATTTATCATGTGGTATCTCATCGATTATCTTGATCTCGAAACCAATAGGGTCAACAGTGGGTTCTACACAAGTGTAAATTATTTTTTTGCCGAAGTTTAAGCCCTTGGAGGAATTAATCCCTATAGATATAATAGAATCTATATCCTGATAAACCTTGTCTGATTTATTAGGAACGACGGACAAGTATGTAACCTTGCTGAGATCGGGATCTTTTACAACCATGCTCACGCACGATTATATACTAAAGCTCCTCTTCTTCAACAACCAGTTTGATTTCAGTCAGAAACGGATAGGCGTTCAGTAAATCTTGATGCTCTGCAAACCCCTCATCATCCCAACTCCACTCACTATAAACCTCCTCTTCGTCCCAAGCTAAGACTTCATTAGAGACCATTTTGCTCACAGGCTTTTTAGACCAGAACTTACAGCTCCAATAACGAGGGGTTGTTTTATCTTTGGCTGTGTCACATTTGTGCCTAGCTCTAAAGCTACGGCGACGAGCTGGGTCATCACGTTTGATTTCCATATTTGGATCACCAAACTTAACCATTACCACATTACCAGTCTTTGGATTTTTGACGTAAACTCCATACTTTTTCTTGCCACCTTTCAATCTGAAGGGTTTGTTTAAAGTCTTCTTTTCTGCGTCTGAGTATTCAAGGTCTTCAATCTCTTGATCAGACTCTTCGTCAGTAATGGACGCTTCAAGCATTTCAAGGCGAGCTAAAACAAAATCAATCTCTTCGAATGCCCAAAAAGCTTCCCCTTGCTCTTCCAAGTAATACTCTTCGGAACCTTTGGCTACATCTTGGTCAGCAGCCCTATAGGATTTCTTAACACTTCCACCACGAACCATCTTCAAAAACATATTCACACGAGCCATAGCCCACTGTCCTCTAGTTTTTCCGGGACGGTGGGAAGATGAGAAAGCCCCAGCACCACGGCGGTAGATTTTCTTTAGCTGACCTAAAGTGACTTTCTTGGAGTGCTTTTCGTTATGCTCTTTTACTTTATTTTTTAGAGCTGTGACCACCTTGGCTGAGAACGTAATAGATTTCCCACCTTTTCCAGCAGAACCTTTCTCATTTTTGCTAGATCCTTTCTTCTTCTCAGAAGGTTTAGCAGGTGTTTGAGCCGCCCCTTTTTTGCCGGGACGTTTCGCTGCTTG
>CERP01046377.1_pt1 | contig 14621 bp, 15 predicted proteins | sample 530801 | NCBI WGS metagenome assembly CERP01 (sample SAMEA2620991, study PRJEB7988) | marine metagenome | biome: marine biome (ENVO:00000447); feature: surface water layer (ENVO:00002042); material: "saline water (ENVO:00002010), including plankton (ENVO:xxxxxxxx)" | depth 5 m | reverse complement strand
TAATAGCACTAGGTAATACAAATAAGACCTGATTATTAGTAAAATACAACTTCTTAGGAAATTTTAAATTTTATGGTGTCATTTATTATATAATATGATAAGAAAAAATATGATTTAAAAAATATATTGATGTAATATATAGATAATGTCAATTACATATAAAACAAATTCTTTAAAAGAATATTTATATTTAAATCAACCATATTTTTTAAGATATGTTAATAATAGTTCTATATTATATGACGAAACGAAATTATTGAATATTCGTAAAAACACTAATTTAGAAATGATTAAAAAGCATAAGTTAATACCTAATGATTATTCGTTAGAAGACTATCACGAACTAATTATTATTATAAATAAATACAAAAAAAAAATTCAAAATAAAAAATATAATAAAAAAACTAATATACGATCATCTGAAGAATATAAAATAAATGCTAGAGAATTTAGTAGATTAAACTATATTGAAAATAAAAAGAAACATAATAAATATTGTAGGTTATATTTTAAAACTAATAATGAAATTAAAGAACATAATGTAAAATATAACAAAACACTTATTAAAATAAAGAAATTAGATATTCAAAATACTAAAACTATTAGAGAAGTAATTAAAAATGATGATGAAACAAGACCTATTAATTTAGTTATACTAAGTCATTTAACATATTTTGTAAATCAATAGAAAAATACTTAATAATTTAATCTCCTTGTTCCTCCTGCTGTGTATCCTCGCTTATTCCACCACGCCTTAGCTTCCATATTAGTTGGCTCTTTTCCTTTGGATTGTTTCCCTACATACCAAGTCATATATTGCTTATAGAGTTTCTGTTTCTTAACTCTCTCGTCGTATCCTGCTTTAGTTTTTTGTTGTGCTAAAGGCTTATTCATATACTATTAGTTTAGAAAAAAATCAATACATATGTGCATTAGATTCGTATTCAAAATAAATATCAATACTATCTATATGTCCTGAAGTCCCACTATTAAAACTAGGCTTAGTTAATCCATCATATTTAAAAACAGGTATAGCAAATTGATTTTTAATATTTTCTGCACTAAATTTAACATGAAAATCCAAATTTGAAAGGGCTTTAGCGTCATCAATCGGTAGAGTTAACATACTATTATGTTCACTAGTCATAATTTCATAACTATTCGTCATACTATTTAGGTCTAGACATAATCCACCACCTGTAGTATGAGATGATCCTGAAATATCTTTCTTAATTACAACTTTCCTTAATATAATGTATTGGGCTTTAATATCGTGATGTAATGTTAATATTTGATTAGCATCCGTTATTCGCAAGTGTAGTAATACCATATAGTATATAATGATATTTTTTTTCTAATCATATAGTATATGAGATTATCTAGTAGAGTTAGAAGGCTCGTTCTAAAGAGCCGTCGCCCCCTAAATCGTCGTCGGTCAAATTATAATATCCAAAAATATAGCCTCTTTGAAAATCGTTGGTATAATATCTTCTGCTTATTTTAAAGAAGCGTTCTCCTGAATAATATTTGAAATTTTTCCCACTAATGTCGTCCCACTCTGTAAATGTTTGTATGCCTGATAAAATATTATCTGGTTCATATCTTGTTATTTGAGTACCCATATAGTATAGAGAGATAATTTAATTAGTGAGTAGTTGTGTGGTTCTACCAGAACTAGGATCAGTACTAATAAGGGTGTGGTGTCTTACTACAATACGTAGGGTAACCTTTGCGTCTTTTACGCCAAAATCGTTATCCGTATCTACGGCGGATGTATCTGGGTCTTGGTTATCAGCATCGGTGCCGCCTGCCGACAAAGCCTTGGCTACAGTAACACTAATCGTAGGGCTATTCAATTCGCGTAGAGAAACGCCACCCATGTTCTGTGATTTATCACCACCTAGTCCCATCTGCAATTTATATACGTAACGTAGTTGAGAAGGATCGTCTATCCCACTCTGGTCTAGACAAGTACCCGAAGAAAAAAGACTATCCCCTACTTCTCTTCTACCATAATATTCAAGGTAATTTGCGTCAATTTCTGGTATAATATTTTGACCAGAGGCGGTAAATTGAATTTTCCTTAGCTTCAAAGGGCTTCCTGCTTGTCTATAGAACTGGGTTGTAGCTATACTCGAATTAGAAGAAACGTCAGCACTTACGATAACGTAGATGTCGGCAGCTACAACATTAGTACTAAGGGTTTTCGATAATTTTAAATCAGCTGAAGAGGTCAACGTCCCCGATTCGCCAACCTCTGTTTCATAATCGTAATTTAATTGAGTTAATACGCCATCATAATTAGTCTGGATAGTAGCGTCTTCATCAGGGGTGTCTAGAACCCTGAATTCACAAAGCAATGCGGGGTCGCTTACAGATACGTCCACAAGAGCTCCCGTCGTATTACCTGAGTTCGTGGAATTCCAAGCAAACTTGAGATCGCTAAAATAAATACGAATTTTAATAGGCTCGATAAAACTTACTGGTAGGGCGTTTTTAACATTGTTGAAAAACGAAAAAGGAAGATTTAGATAATTCGTATAGGCTGAGGCGGAAACAAATTGCGTACCTGTTTTATTCATGTGAACACCTTTAAAATATGACGTTTTAACATCCTGTGGGAAATCAGACATAGCCGACAATAACCCAGCTTTATCTAGTACTGCAAGTCGCCTAGAACTAGATAGGATTTCAATTCTGTCGATACAATTAATAGCACCACTCCTGGGAAACGCTTTATCCTCACTACCTGACATAGTCCCAGTTGTCATAGTCCACTTTAGAATACAAGTTCGCAAAAATCCAAATTTACTAATATTAAAATCAATAGATTTAGATGCACCCATACCAGAAGCATTTTCAGCTTGTTCTTCCACATACTGAACTCCGTGGAATTTAACTTGTTTATTAATATTGTAAATAAAGGGGTTCACGACACTTTCCTCCGCTTCCATCAAAGTAGACACTAAACTAGAGTTGTTATTTGATTGATTCAAGAACATTTTATACTATAATATAAGAAATTAATTTTAGAAGACGACGAGTTTATTTAAATCCGCATCGTCCTTATATAAATAATATCCTAAAATTTTGTGATGTATTTGATTTAGTGTTGTCGATTCTCCAATATGATTTAATGTAAAATTTATTCCGTTTTCATCTTGAAAAACATTATCCTTTATTTTTTTATACGTATTTCCACCACTCTTAATTTCGTCCTTATCTGAAAATCCTTCATATATCGTTTTGGGTAAATCTAATAATCTCCTATGATATGTAGTATTGTAATGACCTACCGCCTTTGTTAGGAGATGATTTAGAAAATACCCAGTAGTTATTAATTTAACACTATTTAACACTAATCCTATTTTAAATAATTCCTTTAATCTTTGTGTATCTAGACTTAACTGAGCGTTCATACTTTCCTCAACTAAAAATTTAAGAGTTTTTTTATATTCTTGTATATCTTCAGGTGAAAATATAGTTTTTATTTGTTTAAAATATGGATTATTGGGTAAATCGGGATAATTATTAGAAAACGTTTCTTTTAACTTGGTAATAGCTGTAATAAAATCACTTCTAATAGTGGTTTTAACCGCTGGACCATATCCCAAAAATTCTAAATCAATAATTTCATCTGCTAAATAATCATATGCAGTAGTCCAAAATTTACTATTTTTATTAAAAAACATACTGCCTTTTCCTGTAAATGATAGTTTTCTACTAGCTTGAAGTTTTGTAATCATAGACTCATAAATTTTACCACGATAATTTAAATTAAATGCATTAGATACCGCTTGTAATACACTTTCGCTCATAGCTATATCTGCTACGCTACTATCAAACCCTATTTTACCAGCTACAAACCTATATACACTACCTATTGATAAACTAGACATTACAATATTACGAAGGCTATTTACTATAGTTGAATCTAAAACTAATGGGTCCCGTAGTAAGTCTGTTCCCTTAGGGATAATGTAATAATTACTACTTAAAAATTGCTCCCCTCCCCCTCCCAATTCTATATAATTGCCTTTGGTTTCAAATAATATAATACCTGTTCCAACGTGCGTATATCCTCCCCCAGCATAACCTAAAGCGGTTCCCACGGCTAACCCACCTAATATAGCACTAGTCCCAGCCCCTAAAAATGCGGTTGTTAATACTGCGGTTGCTAGGCTATGTTTCGCTATATTCACCACTCCCCCAGTATGTGGATAATAACTAATTATATCATTATCATTAGCCACTCTAATTAAGTCTATATTATCGTTAAATTTAGTTATCCTATATAGTTTATGGTCTACAAATACTCTAGGACTACCGAAATTATAAAAATATCTTGGTTTATTTCCAGTATCGCAATAATAAATATAGGCAAATAAGGTTGATAATCCACCACCATATGAATGCCCCGAAAGGTCAAATTCTTTTTTTGATGATAAAACTCTTTGTTTAACTTTATCATAAATTTTAGATATAGTGTATACAAATCCCGAATGAGCGTATAAATCTTGTTCTATTGTAATAAATTTAAAATATGTGCTTAATAGGACAGCTCTAGTGGATAGGTCTTGAATAGCATCATATGCCGAATCCGTGCCTCTAAAGGCTACTACTATATAACTATCCTTATCAAAAATTGTTGATTGAATATCTACAGCTCCAGCAAATAACCCATCGCTAACAAATTCTATTAATTCGCCCTGCTTATCATCATATGCACTAGCCGAATCGGTTTGTAATTCTAATAATTTACTCCTTACTATAGGTGTATGATGTAAATCAATTGATGGAGTTTCTCCTTCGGAAAGCGTTTTATCTCCTTTTTTATCATCGTATGGATTTATTAAAGTCATATATATATATATGAGTAGATTTTTAATATTATTATGTTTAATAGTAATCGTATTTAGTCAGTCAGTATATAGTATTAAATATATAGATAATACAGAGTGGGACGCTATGGAAAATCACACATTAGGTATAGAGTGTTATTATTTAGGTTTATTTTGTCCAAATCCAAGGAAATTATATAATACTACTATTTCATCTAAAATAGATAATCCCTCTATTACTTTGACTTTACCACAACAGCCTATTAATTACACGGAATTAGGAATATTTATTAGTGGATTAATCCTCTCTGTAGGGGGTTTTTGTAGTCTAATGCTGGGTAATTGTAGAAAATCTAATTGTTCTAGTATTAAATGTGGGTGTATAAAAATAGAGAGAAATAATTTAGAAATAGAGGAAGTTTAGATCTTTTCTAGGTATTTAATATTAATATAACAATAACCTCCTCTTTTTATTTCATTAATCCCTCTATCTTTTCTTCCACCTGTCATATTTTGCTCTAATTTATAACTATTATCTTTATCTATTTTGATTTTATATAGTCCCTCAGGATATTTATAAAGGATATAACAATTTTTAGACCTACTTCTTTTTAATAGGTAATCTATTTTATTCTGACCTATAATTGTTTTATGATATTTTAATATAGGGTTTCTCATAGTTTTTAACTCAATTCTAGTAAAATCGTCATAAAAATCATACTTAGCGAACATCCCAGTCGTTTTTTTAATATCCATACCAAAAGTATTTTTGATAGTTTCCAATAAATCCAATTCTGTTTGACCTCCTAATAATCTATCTTTGGATAATTGTTGATGGTATGTATATAGGTTGTTTTGATAACCATACATATTTTAGATAAATTAAAAACATAACCTTAAGTCAAAATAAAATATGTTATATATTATATATGAATAACGGAGAAAACCAATACGGAAAAAATAAAGGATATGGATTGAATCAGGGGGGTTTCAATCGGTATAGTGGGTTTAGAGGTAGACATAGGTATCTTAAAACTATGGAGAAACCTATAGAACACGAGGTAAAACCGAATAACGAATTAGAAGATGAGAAATTACAAAGAGGAGACGCATTAACCGAATTAGAACAATTACCAATAGATTTATCAGATACAAAGCAATAATATAAATATCACAATAATTAAAAAAATCTTCATTTAATATATAGATGAGTAAAATATCACAAACCGACCTTTTAAACGGAATCAGAAAGACTGAGATTCATGGTAAACATAAATACGAACAATACCACATTAATACACGCTCTAGCACCCTGAAATATAGACAAGAAAGCCGAGGTGGTAAAATCAATCAAAGAACAACAGAAGAAGGGCAATATTTAGCGAATAATGTAGATATGCGAGGAAAACAGACATCATTAAATTTTAGAGGAGATGCACCAGTAAGATGGATGCCTGAAAAAGACTTTCAAGAATCAACTAGTGGTTATGCTGATGGAGGTGCCTTTAACGGAGGCGAGGCGGGTAATCAAGCGGGAGGTAAAGGTGATTATAGCCAAGCCTTTGGGGTAGTCAATAAAATTAAAAACCCAAATAAGGTAAATCCCTTTGCGATCAAAATATCAAAAAGTGTGAAATTGTAAAGTATATACTTAAAACTAAAACTATTAAAATATATAGTAATTATTGATGGAACAGCAATTTAAAATACATATGGTCCAAGATTTATTAAACCGATTAGAATTATATACAATAGATAATAACAATCTTTCTTATTTTGTTAGAGATATTAACACGCCTACTAATAATAAAATAATGAACGACTATTTACCAATATTAAGGAAGTTTTTTAATTTACCGCATCACACACGACCCCCCGCTAAATTAACTAGTCAGTTATTATTAAGAATATTTCAAGATTTAGATTTTATATATACTAAAAAAACCAAATTATATTATAAGGACGGATTAAAGACAACATCAGGTCATTATTCCTATTGTTTTGAAAATAATATAGGTTGTGAAATATTAAAACTACTTAAACAAAAATAATATATATAATATATAATGAACCAACAACTAAAAAATCTATATGAAGCGTCGATGACTTCTCCTAAACTAATAAAGAAAGGTGGGGAATATACTAAGAAATTTCTTACTTGGAATCTTCAACAATTAAAAGAAGGGAAAACTATTTATTATGCAGACACTACTAAATTATATAATCCTATTACCAAACGCATTATAAAAAGGGTGTTTGATAAAAGGAGCAAGGTCGTAAAAGAAACCAAATCGTTTAACGCCAAATTTCCAAATAGACAAGGCTCCACTATTATCAAACGAGAGGGGGATTATGAAGAATTTTATGACCCCGAATTATGGGATGAGACCGAAGGAAGTTATGCATTCCCTAACTCATTAAATGAGGGTGAATATTTGAATGAGGATGAATATATCCCAAATAAATTATTAGATAATTTTCAAGGTGAATCCGTAAGGGTTGTTATTAAATTTTACGAAATTGACGATAGATTAGAAGACCCCCTTTATACCTCTATTTTTAAAGATGTGTCCAGTGGGACTATTTATGATTGGATAACCAAGAGAAAAAATAACCCAGGTCATAGCGGTGATTATAATTATATTATTAATAAAATATATAATGTTCCAAAGCCACCAAGCAAATTTAAAAACAAAATTCAATCTGATTATTGGAGAACGCTATATAAAAATAAAATTAAATATGATTTTTGGGTAAATAGTGATTTCCGAAATATTATCGCATGTTTATTACATAATCAGATAGGCTGTAGATTAATTATAACCAGGCAAATTAATATTACTCCTGTTGAAATATATCAAAGCTTTGCTAACGGGGCTTCTCATTGCGTCTTACAGCCGATTGATAATTGGATAAACGCTTCTATGGATAAAGCATCAACTAAAAAGGCTAAATCTAGATATGTTACCTTTCGTAATAAACTACACACATACACACAAAAAAGCGGAATTGAAAAAATTGGTTATTTTGATATATATAAAAACGGAGTTCCTCAAGATAAATTACAATCGCTATGTGATGAACTTCAAATTAAAATTAGTATAGAAACACCCTTTAATAAAGATAAATATATCTCTCATAGGTCAGTAAAAAAACCTCTTAAACACTTTCATTATATCAATAGTAGTCAAAATCACGTGGAGGTAGTGAATCAACCTATTAGAGAGAATAAAGGATTAACCAGATTTTTTAAAGTGATACAACAAAAAAAAGATAAGGTTAAACATAATCTATCCACTTGTAGTTTTGATGATTTAGATGATGTCGAATACACGCACGCTGATTTAGAGAAAATTAAAAGGGAATTATTAGATAAAAATCAATATTTTATATTTGGTAGAAATAAAAACGGGATAAGCTACATACAAACGATAGACAAAATATATAGAGTTGGTGATAAGTTAAGAGATACGTGTAGAGAATTTGAGAAAGAGTGGAATATGGAAAGTTATAAAATAGATGCTATTAAAAATCCTGATTTACAAAAATTTATTAATAAAGGAACACACTTCAACGGAACAACTGATTTTAAAGAATTGCCTGATATTAGTAATCCTTCGCTAAGACACGATGATATGAAAAAGGCTTATAGTCAGTTTTCGACATCTAAATATTATGATGGATTTTTAGGTAAAATTACGGATTTTAGACGAGTTGATAATTTTAATGAAAAAGGTTATTATTTTATTGATAGCTTAGATTTATCAAATAGTAATCCTAAATTTAAATTTTATAACGAAAAGATGGGATGGTTTAGAAATAAAAATATATATACGGATGCGGAATTGAGATTTTTAAGAGACGTTGGGGGTAAATTTATAGTTAAATATGGAGCATTTGGGACTAAAACCCGTTTTAAATTTAGTGATGATATGTTAAATAAAAAACATACTATTTTTAAATCGAATAAAAAGAAAATTAATATTAGTTATTACGCATTATGGGTAGGCAAGTGTGCTAGTATGAATTATAATAAATCGTTTTGTATGTATGGAACGCGAGAATATTTTAACAACATTCGAGACGAACATAACCATATTGTATACGACGAGGTTTACAACGAGGCTACAATCTCTTATCCTAAACAACAGCTTAAAAATCTTATGCATATATCAGGACAGATTACCGCCTATCAAAGATTAGTCATTATGGAACAATTATTAGAGATGGATGAGAGTAAAATTTATAGGGTTTGTGTAGATGGTATTTATTATGACGACCACCAATTTAAGTTAAATCCTGTTTTCCAAGATAAAAGGGATAGTATGACTTTTAATAACTCCCCTACCGAAAACTACTTATCTAATGTTTTTTCAAATAGCGGATTAGACACCGAAATAGAAGGTATTCGTATGGGTAATGAACGAGAATATTATCAAAGTCTATTAGAATTAGGTCAAGGTGGAAGTGGAAAAACATATAGTAATATACGAGATTATGGGTTGGTTGATGCTATATATATAGCCCCACCTTGGAAATTAGCTAGAGCCACCGAGAAAGAAATTAAATTATTAGAGGATTGTAAAATTAAAGTTTCCGTAAAGCATCGTATTTTAAATATGGAGTTTTGCGAGAAATTACAAGAACAATATAAGGTATATATTTGGGACGAAGTTAGCCAATACACAGAACGAGAAAAAGAAAAAATATTAAAAATTGATGGAAAACACATATTTTTAGGTGATTTAGGATACCAATTAGAGCCAGTTATAGATGAAGCTGGATTAAGTTTAATATTTATGCTACAAGATGACGACTTATGTCATGAGGTGGCTTCTATTAAAAATAACTCCCAAAACCCTAAAGACAAAAAGGCACTTTGTAAAAGCTGTTTAGGTTATATTAAACGAGATAAAACCCATATGAAAGAATTTTATAAGTGGTGTAAGACAGAGGGGCATTTTGAAATGAATCATGATAATATAGACAACGTAATCGTTAGAACAATTGATTACAGAGCGAAGGACTGCCCCAAACTACAACAATTAAAGATAGATTTGAGAAAATTTATAGATAAGGGTAGATATAGTAAAAATAGATTAGATATCAGAGAACAAGCCATAGACCACGCAAAAAAATATATCAAAACAATCAGTAGGGGCGAATTACAAACCATCTATAAGCCAACTGATTTAATATTAGCATCTCAACATAGACATAATAGCGAATATACTAATTTATTTAACACAACTGAAAAATATTTAGTCAAGAATAATACTAGGGATTATAACAACGGAGAGATAATTTTACATAGACCTACGGAGGATATAAAGGTAGAATTAACACACGGATTCACGATTCATGCTATTCAGGGTGAAACCATAGACAATCCCCATAGATTATTTATTGATACTCGTAATATGTTTAGTGATAGAATGTTATATACCGCTATTAGCCGAGCAAGAAATATTAACCAGATATTTTTTATATAACTATTATAATATAATGAAAAAAAGAATTATGATTTTAACAGCGTTAGTCGGATTAGTAATTAAAATTATAACCGCCATACAATCTAAAAGATGTAAAATACTAGGCAAAGACTGCGGAGGCGGAGGTACAAACTCTAAGGATTTATCAAAAAATCCAATAATTGATATTAATAAAGAATGTTGTTCTAATTTTCACGAATGATTTAATTAATATCTAACCCTTTATTATAAAAAAATGAGTAAATTACAAAATCTAAAATCAGCGATAGGAGAATATAATAGTGCTATTAGAACATTAAAATCCAAAAAAGTAGTTGATGCCGATGTAAAACTCTTAGTAACTATTTGTTTGAAAGCCAAAACGACTATATCAAATAATATTAATTCAGGTTTTTTTAATCCTATTAGACAAGATTATGATCAATACACCGCTGAACAAAGACGACCTGACGGATGGAGAAATCAAAAAAAGGTAATAAGAGTTCTTTCCTATGCCTCTTATTTTAATAAAAATCCCTTTTATTTTAAATTTAATTCTGGTAAAGGGTGGAAACAGAATGAAAAAAATATAAATAAAGCATTAGATGAAATTAGACAAGGGGTTAATATAGAAGTAGTTGATCCTCAAAATAATATGAAATTAACCGACCTAGTGCCTAGAGTTCTAGCTGAAATTAGTGATATGCCCGACACAGACACGGCTATTACAGATACTATGATTAATGAGTGGTTTGACGCATTACCTTATATGAACGATTGGTATTTTAAGAGTAAAATGAAGGCATGGAGAGATACTCATAGTAAACGGGATATTTATATAGCTATTAAAATTAAAGACGAAAAGGAATTCGTTGAAGACTATGAGGCATATAGAAACAGATACACAGGTAATAGAGCGGTAGACGATGAAGATGATGATAAAATAGACTCAGAGGATAAGGCAAGAATTTGGTTAAATAAATCTGAAAATAACAATTATAAAAAGTTTTACTATACCGAAGTTAATCCTGAAAACGATTCCTCTTATAGCATTAAAATTATGTATGAGGATCTATTTGTAGATAAAAATCAATATATGATCAATAGATACCAACGATATTTAGATAATTTATCTTCATCATCTTCTTCAACAGGCGGAGGAGCGGGAGGAATATCCGAAGAACCGAATCCTAATTCAGGTGGTAGTTCATCATCATCATCTTCTTCAACATCAACATCACCATCAGGTGGGACAGGTTCAAGTAACGGCGGATTATCGGATGTTGATAAACTTTTAATAACTCGTATAGAAAACGATTTAGAGGGGGTTGATCATGATGCGGATATTAAATATGTGGGAGATTGGATGGTTGAATATAGAAAGGTAAACGGACAAGACAAAGCATCAATTGTATCAAAGCAATTACACGCCGAAACAGATGCCGATATTTTAGCAACATACGGAAAGGATTTTCATTATATGATGTCTATATTAGATACATCATTATTTAAAAAACTAAATTATCAAATATTTAGACAAAGAATAGATAAATTTGATAGCACCCATAAAGTAAAATCAGAAAAACCGAAAACTAAAGAAGGATTAAATCTGGCGGGATTCCCTCTATTGGTTGATGATGACGGCGATGGAGAAATAACAGAGGCAGACTTTGCGAAACTATACGGAGTATTAAATAGTAGTGGAAAATATATAATAGATACTAATAAATATTCCAAAGAATTCGTCAAAGCACAAGTTAATAGAGCAAATGCCCTTAATCAAAATACTAAAGCTGACCCCAACGCACGAATAGACCCATCAACATTATCAAGGGATTTTGAGGGAGATAGCAAAAATTATGAGGAGGATTATTCAGGTGGAAGTTCAAGACCACCGCCAGCCGTTAATATGGATATTGTTAAACCACCAGTAAGTAATCCGATTGTTGATAAAAAAGCACAAATTTTAGATCTATTTGAATCCAGAAGTGAATCTCAAGCCGTTATTTTAGAAGATAAAAAACGAAATAATAAAAATCTATCCACTTTGAAAGAAGAGATTAGATGTTTTCATAAAATTTATAATGATTTAATCCCTATATTTACTACTAAAGAACACAAAGAAAAATACGATAAGGCTATTAAAAGTGATTCTGTAAAACTAGTAAAAGAACACCATATAGAAATGAGCGATCAAATTAGGAAATATTTTAAAACAAGTGAATTAAAATTAGGGGTTATTATGAGTGCTGAAAGTGTATTCGGTTCTGGTGAAATAGGACATATACCGAGTATGATGGGAAGTCAAGGGCAAGGTGTTCCAGTACATAGGGGGGGATTAGGTGGAATAGGTGGGGGTGGGTCTACGGCTATATCAAAGGGAAAAGATAGATACGCAAACGCACGAAGCGGAGAAAGAAACATAATTCGTGGTGGCGTGAATAGTAGAAAGGCAATAGGAAAAGCCATCCCAAAGGATATAGACAATAAGTTATATGTAGACCAAATACCCGAGCCAAATTTTGCTATAGATGATGCCTTTAGACCTAGAACTTATCTTAGAAGACGGGTTCATCGTAATCCATCTGTAAAAATTAAATCTAATACTAGAACATGAGAGAAAAATCTTACTATAATATATATGGAACAAGTTAGTAATGACCCTAGAAGCGATTATAAGGATGAATACGCTAACGTTAAAGTAGAACCGAATACCTTTGCGAAATTTAACTATCAAGACCTACCACAAGATGGCTTTTTTATATCGGTTATATCTGCTCGTAGAGGGGGTAAATCGTATTTAGTAGATTATCTAATTAAACAATTTCAACAAGATAAAAAATTAAAATTCTCACATATATTTTTAATTAGTCCTACTGGGTTTGGGTTTAAAGGCATACCCCCCTCTTTTAGATTCAAAGATACATCGGCTTTACAATATATATTAGGAAACCAAGAAAAAATACGAGATTATAATCAGACTGAAGAAAAGGAATCTAAAAGAATGAAATCACGTATTTTAATTATCTTAGATGATTGTGCTTGTATTGAAGGCAAGGAGGGGGGCTTAAAGAATACCCTTATCTCTAAATTAGCATTAAACGGCAGACATTACTCTACAAAAGACCCAGTTAAAGGGAACGGCGTGTCTGTTATATTAATTTCACAAGCATTAAAAAGAATTCCCAAAAGTGTTAGATTAAATCAAGATGCGATGATAGCCAATAATATATCTAGTTTAATTGAAAGGAATGATTTATTAGATGAAAATTTTTATATAGATACTACTATTAGAGGTAAGAGATATGGACGAAAGGTTTTTCAAGAATTATCAACTCAAGAGGATTTTATATTCGTAGTTATTGAAAATTATAGGCAAAATAAGAGAAGCCTACACGACTATATCAGGACTTATAAAGCCCTACCACAAAAGGATTTTAAATATTTTGGATCTAAAAAAGAGTGGATGGGGGTAGATCCGTTTAGCTAAATCGTCGTAAATATCAGTCATCATATAATAATAAATATATCTATATTATATATAATGTCTAATAGATCATCTAAGAATACTTTTCCGATTAGTGCTGATTTTGTAACGTTCTGTGGCAATCACGCTGGACAAGATGGAAACGTCCACTTTGAAATTCAGGATAAAACGGATTCTAGAATTATTATAGATGCTGATTTAGAAAATACTAAAGATTTTTTCTTAAAGGATAAACTTAAAAATAGTGATGGGGACGAGGTTTTATCTGTGGCTAATAATTTAATCATATCTAAACCGACTACCTTTGGAAATACTATTGATTTTGCTAATAAAGCAGTTTCTAATGTGGGGGGATTTAATAGGCAATTAGATTCAACTCAGATATTAAGCAGTAATTTGTCGGGTCAATCAGAAGGGCAAGATACGTTGGATAAAGAACTAGACAATTTACAGATAGCCGTTACAAACAACACTAATCGGACAAGTGGATTATCAACAAATAGGATTATGCGTAGTAATAATTCAGGTATATTACAAGTAGCATCTTTTGATACAGGTGATGTTTTGAGAAAAAACGATTCAACCGACCAAGCAATAACTAGTAATTTAAATTTTGCTAGTGGTAAGAAAGTATTATATAACGGAAATCAAATAGCCCTAACCGATATTAGCGGGTATACTGCTTTACAAGATGCAGTGGATTTAAACACTGCTAAAACCTCATTAACACCTGCCCAAAGTAGTGCTATTATCGCTAATTCTTCTAAAATAGGAATAACAACGGCTCAAAGAGATGCTATTATCGCTAATACTGCTAAAGTC
>CERP01015860.1_pt1 | contig 14626 bp, 26 predicted proteins | sample 530801 | NCBI WGS metagenome assembly CERP01 (sample SAMEA2620991, study PRJEB7988) | marine metagenome | biome: marine biome (ENVO:00000447); feature: surface water layer (ENVO:00002042); material: "saline water (ENVO:00002010), including plankton (ENVO:xxxxxxxx)" | depth 5 m | reverse complement strand
GTTCTCCACCTTGTTGCCATTCCATATCCCAATACCATTTACGCATATTGTATTCTGGTAATGTTGCTAACTTATCTACTGCAAATCTAAATGCTAAAGGAACATCTGCTTCATAAGTTTGAATAAAACTATTCTTTGCAATCTTAATATCTTTAGCAGATTCAACATAAACTCTAACTAAGGATTGACCTTCTAGGTTTACCCATTCTCCTTCTTCATATTCAAAGTCTCTAGTAATATACTTAGTAGGTTTGTATGTCGTAGGTCTAATTGAATTAGTAGAAATATAAAAGTAAGGTTTAAACTTTTCCAAGTTTGTAACTAGTTCACCTTTATTTCTATATGAAGTGTATATCATATTTCCATTATTTAATGCGCTTATTATCATATTAATTCCCCGCCGAAAACGGTGCTTTTACTAATTTCCTATCTTCACTAACTAAGAGAAGAGGAAACTCATCCTTTACATAAAAGTTTATTTTACTGTTCTTAGGAAAGAACTTGTGTAGTGGTCCCGAAAATTCGAGAGTTGCAGGTTCTCCTATATTATAACTAGGAGAGAGTATTTCTTTGAATTGATTCTGAATAGTAGCACCAGTTGAAAACTCAACTGATGTTCCATTATAATCTAATTTATATGCACCATGTTGTGCTAACTCACATGAAGAAATACAATCAGAAAATACAGATTGTTCTAAAGTAAAAGCACCTTCGTAACTAGAACTGCCAAAAGTAGGAAGTGCTTCGGGTTCTTCCACATAAGTAATATGTTCTAACATAGTATTAAGTCTCGTCAATACTTCCATGTTGGGGTGATTAACTACTCTTGCTACTGATGCTGTTTTAGTATCAGAAGATAACTTAAGAAAATCATCCCCTTCAAATAAAGTTACTTCTCCGAACTTCTTAAGGTACGGAAGAATAGTTTTAGTATTACAAATAAACTCACCATCTTCTCCACCCAATACTTCTAAAGTAATATTCATACCAAAAGTAGAATCGCCATTCCAAAGATTAAGGCTTCTTCCTTCTAGTTTCATATAGACATACAATCCCATAGAATTGTTTGTAAAACCAGAGGAAGTAAGATACTTACCCTTTCCTTGAATACTTTCGAGTGCTTCTGATATGAGTTTCGTATTGGCTACGAATTTCAAATATTCCCCTCCTTTAGTTCAGGAATACCATTCCAAACTATATTAGGGGGAGTACCTTCACGAACAGTCCATCTAGTTCCAACTAAGTTACCATTAGTTCTAGAACCTACTAGTTCTGCAATAAAATGTATTTGACCTTTTACTTTCTTCTTAGAACAATGTATTTCTTGTTCTAGTTTACCGCCCCAATCTTTCCAAGCAGGTTGAATACCAGTAGCAACATTATCTACATACTTCTCAGTTTCGTGAGTAATATAGATAACATCACACTTAAGATTAAAGATTGCTTCTAATAAATAATAAAAGGTTTTATTTCTTGGGCCATATTGATATGGCATCATCTTAGTTACAACAGTAGGATTAGGATTAACCTTGTAAATACATTTTTCAAACCATGTATCTACTCCATCCATCACAAAGATAGGTTTTTCTCCACTTTCAATTTGTCCTCTCACATATCGAATAAAGTCATGTGAGTTATTTTCAGATGATGTAATGTCAATCTTATTGTCATTGTCTTGAACAATAGGGTCGAATACTTCTATTCTTTCTGTTGCATCATGGCATTCAATCCATGTAGATTCAACACCACTATCCCAATCTAAAACATATATCTTTCTATCTGGAAAGTCTAGAGCAATACCAGTTTTACCAGTCTTGGGTTCTCCCCAAATACCTAATACCATTCTGCTCTGTTTATCCTGTCTTTTCTGTTCCATTAACTTTCTAAAACGTGAATTGAATTCTTCTTGTTTCTTTCCAAAGTTAGTCTTTTTTGTTTCTTCTTTATTACTTGTTATTCCCATAGGTATCACCTAAATTATTTATATCTATATCTAATTCTGTTCCATGCATTTTAGTCCATGCCATTATGATAGTTGCTAATTCAAACTTATCACAAATATATCTTGCTTCCTTTGTAGGAAAATGCATCTTAAGCCAATAAGTACCGTTTTCTTTTTCGTTCTTTCTCCAAGTTAGAAAGTCTACGGTTGCTAAATCGACTATATATGCATCGCCTTTCAAAAGAAATCGTTCTTCTTTTAAATCTGTTGTCATTATAATTCCTCTGAATAAGGGCTTTGCACCCTTATGGCCGTCAATATGTTCACGACTACACGTTCCTTTAGTGTGAATCTTACTTTACTTAAAACCAATCTAAGTCATCTTCTACGATTTCAACTGATTCAGAAGGCGCACCTACACGGTTTGTAACATAAAGACCTGCAAGATTAATAGTTACTGGGTCTGCTTCACCATCAACAATTCTTTGAGAAGTTCTTCCTACTACGATAATAGAAGAACCAATACCAAAGTCGATGTTAATATGATTAGGAATCCAACAAGTAGTTACGCCGCCATCATCTTCATAACTGAATTCAGCCGCAATATCTGTAATGTTAATGATTCTATTACCATTTGAAGTAGGAGTCATATTCATGTTTCCAACAACACCATCAGTAATGATAAATCTTTCCTTAGCAGGAAGAGTTTGTCTAGTAATATGCGCTCTATCAACTTCTACCAAAGGAACTAGATGACTAGAATAATTCTGAGCCAAACAGGTTTCAAAGTCAAAGTCTCCCATATCTCGGTAATCATCGCCTTCAGGGTCTAATTCAGAATTAATTTGTAGACTTTGTAGAGTAGTCTTAGTCATACCATAAATAGCAGAACCATCTTCGCTAGGAATACATAGCATATGAATAAACTCATAACAATTAGGAGTAAAGTCAATAGCGGGTTGATTCTTGTATGAAAACATATAAGACTTCATTTCTGCTCCATCAAGGGAACCAAAGAAAATACCGCTTCGTCTAAACTGTTCAACGGGTAACGGCTTACCATAGTTCTTATTCGCAGAACCCGACATATAAGTAGGCATATTATCCAATGGAATAATAAAAGTTCCATCTTCCATTTCTTCTGCACCTTCAGGTAAAGAAGCAACCATGCGTTCTTGGTATTCAGAATTGTGGTATCGGGAAATATTCCACTTACCTTCAACTTCTTCTGCAATTGCTACAAATCCATCTTCAACTGCTTTATCGCCGTTACGAAGATATTCTTCTTTTGCTTTGTTTCTATTCCACGACATCATATCTCTAGGTGCTTCCAAAGAAACAAAGAAACCAAATGCTTTCTTTACTAGAGAATTACTTCCACTACTAGTAGTAGTAGTAGAACTGCTTTTCTTCATTCTTCGTACATTAGCAACATAAGTTCTCCATAATGCTAAAGCAATATCAGAATCTGGTGCTGTCGTATTTTCTTCGCAAATAGATTGAAACTTGGCTAATGCTTCTTCGCCAGTCATTTCAATATATTGTGCGCTCTTTTCAATTTCGTTTTTCAATCTTTCTTCCATATTTTACACTTCCGTATTTTTTATTTTTTTTCCTTTAAATGAGTTGTCCAACCATCCATGATACTAATACTCTTGGTGTCATAGATGTTGAACGATACTCGCTTTCTCCTATTGTTCTTAGATATTTAAACTTCAAGTTGCTATCTATTCCGTTAATATTGATTACTGCATCGTGTAAACCGATACAAATTTCTGATATATCACGACCTGCATAAATCATGTCGTGGAGAACAGATAGAACATTTGTATTTTTACTAGTTATAAGATTAATTATTTTAACATATTCTTCTAATGATATTTCACTTTGTTTCTTTAGTGAGATGTTTGAGTGTTTAGCGGCCTGTATTTCAGTAATCGCTCTCCTTAAATCACCGTTCAGAGTACCTATAAAGGAACTCAATTCATCATCATCGAATCCAGTTATATCTTCACGTTTGAGAATATCTTTAACTACTTCAAGTATTTGCTCATTAGTTAATGGAGCAAAATGATAGTTTGCACATCTACTTTGTAGTGGATGTATAATCTTATTCTTATTGTTACAAGTAATAATAAAACGCACATTACCAGCATATCTCTCCATTATTCTTTTGAGAGCATTTTGAGCATCATTGGTCATTCCTTCCATTTCATCTAATAAAATGATTCTAAAAGGAGCATCCCCAATAGTTCCGCTTTGTGCGATTTGCTTGATTAAAGTTCTTACAGTTTCTAGTTTTCTATCATCAGATGCATTGATTTCAAAAAAGTTATCTATTGCTTTTTCTCCTAACATAGAGAATGCTAGGGCTAAAGCCGCACCAGTTTTACCTGTACCTGCTCTACCATAGAATAAAACATTAGGCATATCTTTTTCTTGAATCCATAATTCAGCATCCATCTTAAAATGAACCTGTCCTATAATATCTCCTAGTTTCTTTGGTCTGTATTTTTCTGTCCATAACATATTTATATCCTCCAGTAATTTAGTTTATTGATTTTTCTACATCTTAGATTAAGTCTTTTAAGAACATTTGTGAGTTGCCAACTATTAGGAACCCAATGCATTCCACTATCCTTTAGAATAAGGACAATATCTGCTGAACATAGTTCAGTACCATTCCTTAATACTGGCATTATTCTTCTTCTAATCATTTCTTCTCTGCTTATTCCTGCCATAATTATTCACCATTAAAGTATTCGCTTAGAGTTTTAATCTCTAATTTGATTGGGTCTTTCTTAGACCTTCTTTTCTTTTCCTTTAATCCCAAAAGTCTTGAGTCTCCATTGTTTAGTTTATTTCTAACGTATAAAGAATACTTCTCATCTTTTAGCAATTGCTTCAATGTAGTTACATTGGAATTACTAATGCCTAGTTTTCTAGCAAGATAAGGTATCTTAGAGTATGTCTTTCTTTGTGGCATTTTAAGCCTAGAGAAATCCATACCGTTGTGTCTATACGCTAGAAGTTCATAGAAGTATCTTTGACTCCATCTTCTTTTAACTACACTATCAATGAAAACTAATTTATTAGGATGTATATTTTCACATAGCCAAGAAAGTATTTGAACATCAGGTGGTTTGTTATAAACCAACAACTGAGCAACCATGTCTCTATCTGGTTGTTTTAAGTATTCTTGAACTAATGAATAGGTGTCTTTTTCATATGAAAAAGGTTCATCGCCTCTCGGTGCTTTTTCTTTTATTGATTCTCTTAAGAAATTTCGACTACCTGCTCTTTTAATTTGACACATTGATTTGATTTCTTTAGGTACTGATTTCTCATTGATGGATGTTAATACTATTTGACCTTTGTAATTCCTAAGTACAAATAATACCTCATCCTTCTTCGCCTTGAAATGCACATCTTCTATTATAATGCCATCATCAATTGGTATTGAGAATATATCTTTTAGTCCCATCTCATTAGCATAAACAATAATAGGATTATTCACAAAGGTTTTTGCCTTTGTAGATTTACCTGTTCCCGATTTACCAGTTAAAAGTATAGGTCTGTTTCTTTTCATGTTTGTTAATCCCATTAGATGACACCTTTTATTTCAAATAGACGTTCCATACCACTAAGAGTAAGGTGTTCTTTTTCTGAAATGATTTCAACGCATTCCACAAAAGAATCCCATTCATCTTTAGAATGAGGTAAAGAACTATGGACTAATTCTTTAGTTTTGTAAAGGTTCTTAATTCCTCCTATTCTTAGGATAGGTTTTTTTCTAGTAGAATGTTCCTCTTCACGATATGTAGTTTCTATACCGTAATGATATAGGCTTCTTTGCAGGGCTAAGAGAAATTTAGCGTTTGCACGTATATTTAACCTCAGCCTTACTCTATAACCAATAGAAGATACATCAGATGATGTAATATTCAAATCCATTTTAGTTGATGATAACAGAATACCAATTATCATTTCTTTACTAAACATTACAAGTCCTCCATATACTTAGAATTATCAGGCCAATAACCATTAGGGTCTTGACTAGGATGCATTTCCCACCAATACATATGAGCAGGAGTAATTGTTTTATCTCCCCTTTCTTCTGCATTTTCTTCAGCCGCTACAACTAAATCTTCTATTGAACCTTCCATCCATACTTTTAGGAAAGCAACAAAGTCTCTAGATATAGGCATATCTGTATACTCTTTAATCATAGAGCGCAGAGATAATTTACCAGAGCGATTAAATTTAGGTAATGTAGGTTTTGCTGGAATAACGAAAGTACCATCTTCTTTGAAGAATGGAACTAATTCTAGTTTCATTTTTCTAGGTCTACCTTTTGGATTAACCACGTCTTTAAGATGAGCATACCCATCTTCTATTCTTATAACCATAAAGGTTGCTCTTTCCAATCCTGTTCCTAAAACAGTTAAGTCTCCTTTCTTAATCATCAAGTTCACCCTGTCTAAGTATTGCCGCTACATATTCATAGTCTGCTTCTTCTTCTACTGCTTTAAGTGCAGTTTTGATAATAGTATTGGTTCTAAAACTAGTTTTTAACACAGATTCTAATTTAAAAGTTTTAGAAAGCATTCTGCTTCCTTCTTCTGAAGCAAGATATTTTTTTAACTTTAATTCCTTGATTAATTTATAATCAGTATCAGTTCTTGGGTGAGATTTAGACCCCTCATTTCTGAGAGTAAAAAGCCTATCATGGAGTTTATCTAATCTAGTTCTAACCATCTGCAAGATATGGTATTGTTCTTGGATAAAGAAACCTACTCTATTTTTATTTAACTCATCTATTTCGTAAACTCTGCCTTTTGTGTCTGCTATGTAATCTGTTCTAAATGTCATATTAGTTCCTCTATATTCTTTATTGTGTTTATATCTACTACAAACTTATCCTCTCTTATTCTGTGTACTCTAGGAAATCTGAGAGAATAATTTCCTTGTTTGTCCTTTGTTACTAAGTCTGCTTTGATTTCCAAAACAACTCTTGGTAAGAAGTAATACGTATTGTTCTTAAAGTTCTCAACATTCTTTCTCAATGTATTTGTTAGACTAATTAAGTTAGCATCTGTTAATCCGCTTCCCACACTAGTTACTTTAACAAAACCATTCTCCGATTTTGCCCCTAAGTCGAAGGAAGCAAAGTAAGAAGAGTTTTTACCATCACCGTATCTTGCTGATAGAATAACTAAATCTAAGTCAATTTGAGGTGGCTTATGTTTAGCCCAATATTTAGAACGCTTTCCCGATTCATATGGAGCATCAGCATCCTTTACAATAATACCTTCAAATCCTTCATTAATTGCTTTATTATAGAATGCCATTACGTTATCAGTTGAACGCTCTGCTTGGTCTGGTAAATCTTCTATTTTCTCTAGACGTTCTGAATAAGGAAGATTCATAATAGTTTCACCTTCTATTAAGAGACAATCAAATATTACCCACTTTACAGGACATTTTGAGATAGCATCTGCTTTATCTTTAGAATGAACTCGGGTTGCAAGTTTAGAATGAGGTGCAGGTCTTTCTCCTTCTGTTGGATATATTTCTCCATCTAGAATTAGATTATCTGATTCATACTCTCTTACAATGTCTGCAACATCGGAAAATTGTTCTGTTACAATCTTTCCTTTTCTATTGAAAACAATAACGCTATCTCCTTGCTTATGTATTTGATAACGATTACCGTCATACTTGAAATCTACAATCTTATTAGTAGGCCATTTATTCATAGGAATAGCCTTTGCTAACATAGGCGCAACGAAACCTCCATGAGTTAAATTCATGGGAGGTTCTTCATTCATTTCATAATAAGAAACAACATCACTAATAGAATTAAAGTTACAATGTTTCTTAACTAGTGAAATCTTTTTATCATAGTGCTTAGCCATTACTTTCTGTAAAGTAGAATTTTTGAGTCCATTCCTAGTTGTTCTTAACCAGTAACGAATAAACCATTTTACTTCAATGTCTGACATTTTCAATAAACATTCGCTAATAAGTTTAAATGAATCAGAAAGCATATTACCACAATCTAATTCAATTAGGGTTTTGAAGGTATTAATAGTGTATTCGTTTTCTTTATTAGTGCTATCAAACCAATACATTGCTTCTCCTAAGTCTCCATAGTTGTCGTATTCTGATACTATCTCATCTTCAAAAACATCATAAATCTTAGCCATCCATTTCTGTGCCTTAGATAAACCAATATTATTGGTTTTAAGTTCTAAACTCAGAATACTAAACAATGTTGGTTTATCTTCGAAATTCACCAGTTCCCTCGAAAGGAATGTTATTGCTTGTGTTGGGGTCATGTTCTCGCTTGCTTCCAGCATTCTTGCTAATTGTTTCATTGTCATCTATAATCATCTCCATGTTTTTATTTATTAATATTATAAGTTCCTTTAGTAGTGCGCTTAGTTTTCCGTTATGTTGCTCTGAATATCTCCACATGGCACTTGCCAAGTAAAGCCATTCATTCTTCTTCATCGTCGAGCCTCTGTAATAGTCTTAGAAAGTTTGTCATCATTAACGATACTACTTCGGCTTCTTCATTTTTATTTAAAGCAAGTAATTTGTTTGTCAAACTAATCAGGGTTGCTTGAGTAATTGCAGGTGCAATTTTTGCAATAGAACCATTTAATTGTATTTCCCAGTAAGAAATAAAAGAGGCTCTTGCAAAGTAAGAAGAATATCTTACATCTTGTTGTCCTGTATTAAACATATCAAGATACGAACTATGTAATTTCTTTCTTTTCTCTTTGCACCAAGATGCAAACTTCTTATCATTATTTGCTATTAAATATAGTTTATTAAAATTCATTCTTCTTCCTCTGTTTTATTTAAGTGTTTTAAAACTGCTTCAGTTATTTCCTTTGTTAAGATTGTTTGAATATCAGAAAAACAATTGTCAATATGTTTAGGTTGAACACCACAATTTCTTCCAGAATTGGAAGGCACTTTCATCTTTACTTCTACATACATAGCAAACAAATCAATAATTTCTCCACATTTCCATTGAAACTTAGCATCGGCTTGATTGTAATATTGTCTGTTAGGGTTTGCCTTTCTCAAAGCCTCTCTTGCTTGAATATAAGCAACTCTAGTTTTTTTCATCTAATTCTCTCCTTAATAAATTTAATACTTTAACGGCTTCATCTCTATTCAGCCTAATTCCTTTACTGGTAGGTTTATCTCCTTTAAACCAGCGAATGTCTACAATATCAATGTTCCAGTATTTACCACATTGTATTACGACTTCTTCATTTGAGTTTCTAACTACTCTTCCTATTTGTTCTAGTTCGCTCAATTCATCCACCCCTGTTTAAACTTCTTAAGTTCTTGAACTGAAGTAAAGTATCTTGGGGCTTCAAGTTCATCTAAACGATTAACAATCCAACAAGTTCCTCCTAACGAAGATATTTGAACTACTTCAAATTGACCTTCATTAATTTGAATGACTTCAGCAGTATTAATCTCAGGAACTAATCCATAGAGTTTAGTTATTTCTTTTGCTATCTCATGAATATTTTCAACAACGTATTTGATAATATGCGCTCTTTGAATTGGTATTTTCGGTGCGACTGGAATTTGTAGTTTTCCAGTTTTATTACAGACTTTACATTTGTTTCCATCACAAATAGGGCATTTTATTTCTGCATTGTGTGGTGCAGGTAAAGTTACAGTAATTGCTCTTTTTTTCATGGCCTATACCCCATTATTCTTTGGACTCTTAAATCTAAAGTCTTTGCTAATTTTTCTTGATTCAATGCTCTAAGTATTGCAATTGCATCATAACATACATTTACTAATCTATCTTCCATATTTATTCACCCGATAATACTGCAACATCAGTAGTTAAGAAAAGATTAGCAATAGACATTGCCGCATTGAAACTTCCTAGTGTAACTAATAATGGGTCATAGATACCTGCTTCTCTTAAATTAACTTCATTACCCGAAACCATATCAATTCCCGAATCATATTCGTCATCTAATACAGTATATCTTTCTAAGTCAAGACCTGCATTATTTACTAATGTCATAAAAGGAGCAATTAAAGATTTATAGACTAGATAATCTCCAGTTACTTCTAAGTCTAAAGCCTGTCGTGCATTATATAATGACTTACCGCCACCAATAATAATTCCTCCCTTTAATGCAGATTTAGTTGCATTTAGGGCATCATCCAATCTTTCTTTAGTTTCTCTAAGTTCAACAGTTGAACCTGCACCAACATGAATAACGGCGACTCCACCAGCCAATCGTGCTAAACGACGCTTGAGCCTTGCTCTATCCATGCCCTTTGCTTCCTCGATAGTTCCACGCAATTGAGCGATTTTGCTGTCTGTTTCACCTTCTCCGCCAATCAAAATAGTTTTCTCTTTCGACACCATAACCTTTGAACAACTTCCTAGTTCTGCCAATGTGATTAACTGGGGGTCATCCTTAGATTCAGCAGTTAATACTTTACCACCAACTAGAGAACAAATATCTCCCAATTCATCAATTTGAGCATCACCAAAGTTAGGTGCAAGAATAGCCGCACATTGAATTGTATTTGCCATTACATTAGCAATTAAATTATTCAATGCTGAACCTTCCATTCCTTTACACATAATTAGAAGAGGTCTGCTCTGTGCAGAAGATATTTCTAATACTGGGAGAATATCTTGAAAGTTTCGTATAGAAAGATTTGACATAAATATTAAAGGATTCTCGAATACAGTTTCACCGTTTTCAGTATTAGCCATAAGATGACTTAAATAACCTTCATCGAGTTCAATACCTTCCTTTACTTCAAGGTAAGTCTTATTAGATTTAGACTCTTCAATTGCAACAATACCTTCTTTACCAACAGTCTTTACTGCTTCACTAATAATAGAAGCCATATCAGAATCATTGTTAGAAGCAATCATAGCAATATCATACACATTATCTTCATCAATTTCAGTAGCCTTCTCTTTTAAGAATCTAGTTACTTTCATTGAAGCAGTTAATAGTTCTAACTTAAGTTGATGTAGATTATATAGTTCTTCTAGTTCTAGAATGTTATTACATAATGCTTGAGCAAGAACACAAGCCGTAGTAGTTCCATCACCTGATGTATCTTGAGCCTTTGAAGCAATATCCTGCACTAACTGAATTCCCATCTGAATAAATGGGTCATCGCTATTAACATACTTAGTGATAGTTACTCCGTCATTAATGACGACTGGAGGATTACCTTGTAAAATAACTGTTTTCGCCTGTGGCCCCAAAGTTGGTTTAACTGTATCTGCTACAAGATTAATTCCTTCCATTAATTTTTGTTTAACTGCATCTCCAAATAGTATCATTCAATCACCGCCAAGACATAATCCTTATGAATAAACTTAAATTCACCGTATTCTTCAATAGGTTTCATTGTAGAGAAAATTACTTTCTTTCCAACTAAAGACCCATGTTCATTAGCACCATCTACAACAATACCTACATTGTTTTCTTTGACAAGAATGCCATTAACACGTTCTTCGTATTGTTGCACTATAATATAATTACCAATTGCTTTCATTCTTTTTCCTCCAAAATTTGAGTATAGTTATATTTTCCTTTCATTCCTTCTTTCCATTTTCTTAAATAGAGATAAGAATCAATCACTTCGGGAAGGCATTTAAAACAAACTGTTCTTCCCGAACAGGAAAGTATTCCTACTTTATTTCCTTGAACTTCATTGCAAACTAAACACTTCATTCTTCTTCCTCCATGTTTTCTTGTGCTTCGTATGAATCAGGGTTGTGTAGTTTGTTGTGTTCATGCCATGCTTTAAAATCAGCATCGCTCATACACCCATCACAAACCATTCCAACTTTAGGAACGAGATAATCTTCTGTTGCGTCTTGCTTGCACTTTACACACGGTTTCATTCTTCTTCCTCCAATGCAGATACATGGTTAGATAATTCATCAACCTTACCATAAAGTTCCTCCAACATATTAAGACTTTTTTCATATTCGTCGAGAATAATAAGTGTTATTCTTAACAGATATTCTCTAGATTTAGTCTTTAAATGTTCTTTAAATGTAGGTATGTCTAATGTTCTCATTCTTCTTCACTTCCTATAAATACCCACTTCTTTTTCATGGTTCTGTCAGTATAAGTCCATACATGATTCTTATGGAACTTAACCAAGTCTTTATCTCTCTGAGTTTTCTTAGACCAAGTTACTCCCTTAACCTTTCTTTCATTCTTATCTTTAGGGTGATTAGACATATGGCGTTGAGTTCTTTCAGTAACAGTTAAATCATCTCTAGGGAATGCTATTCCCTTTCTCTTATATGCCCAAGAATGACCACTCTTAATACTTCTAAAATTCTGTTTAGTATTCATTCTTCTTCCCCCTCATATTGTTGTTGAATATGTTGCTCGCCTAAATTACTTTCTTGAATAGATAGAACATTAGGGTCAGTATTCTGCCAAAATCCAAAGTGTTCATATCCTCCAAGTACATATGCTTCTTTCATATTCTTTTGCCAAATATTGACAGTATTCCAATCAGTTCCGCTAAAATAAGCACGACCAAATGGATGAGTATGAATCCAACATTTAATAGGTAATTTCAATCCAGCAGGTTCTTGCATAAAGGAAACAAAACCACTTGAACCCGATGATACGAAACAATTATCGTTATCATCAATAACTACTTGAACTTCAAGATGCGGTAAAATTGTAGTAGACATTTCCCAAATAGTATCAAAGAAAGGTTGTTGAGCAAAAGGCTCAAGATTAGTTTCTTCATTCTCCCATAATTGTCGTCTAGCCCAAGTATCTTCAAGACTGAATTTTACATAGGCTCGTCTATTCTTCATTTCTTCTTCATATGCTATCATATTTATTCACCATTTAGTTTATCTAATTTCTTTTGGAGTTTTGTCGCTTTCTTTAGTTTACGACGCTCTCTCCATGAGAGTCTTTCCTTTCTTGCTTCTGCAATCTTTTCAGATGTAAGTTTATCTACTTCGATAGTGTATTCTTCAAACTTCTTAGTCCAAGATTGGTTTATAATTTCAATCTCTTGAGATAGAGTAAGGCATTTTGCTTCTAGCAAAGAATTCTTATTTCTAAGAATCTTAATATCTTCTTTCTTTTGTTCTAGCAATTTAGCAACCTGAGTTGCGGCTCGCTTTAGATTAGATTCTTTTCTATCTAAGTCTTTCTTTGGGTATTTCTTTAATGCATTGTTCTTGAAAGAAAATCCTTTCCCATAGAATCTATTCTTAACTGCGGATAAAGACCTGCCCATTTCTTTAGATGCTCTTTCTAACTCATCTAAAGAAGATATTTCGCTAAGGTAGTTATCTTCATTCTTAGTCCATCTTTTTGCAGAATATCCTGTTTTTCTAGACTTTCTAGACTTAACTGGTTTCTTAATAGATACCTTTCTAGTGTTTTTCTTTAGCGGTTGCTTAAGAGTATTTCTTAAAGAACCAACCATACCATATATAGATTGATATGTTCTATCTTCTCCAAACTTATTGTGAAATCTCTTCACAATTTGCTTAGGCTTTTTGTTCAAGTGCATTGTTAAAAATGCTTTTTCTTCTGTTGTCCATTTCTTTACCATATTTTTCATCTCCTTATAGATTAATCATCATAAAATCCTTTAGTTCTTCATCATTGAAGAATTTTTGCGCCCATTGTGCGCCCATTCCTGCGATTGCAATTTGTAGAAATTGCACGTTTTTATTCGTTCCATCCCAACTATCTCCTTGACAACTGTAACTTCTGTCATCTCCTGCAAGTAATGTATCATACATCTTTGGGTCGGAAAGACTTGAAATAAAAGCGGCGTTCCTACCTTGCGCTCGGAGGTCAAGCCATTTAATGCTTGTGTTGTATAAGGTACGTCTTACTCCTAAGTTGTCTACACAACACATAACTAGGTCAAAACCTTGCATCTGTTTCTCTGTCAATATAGGATATTGACTCGCAAAATGCACTGATGTATATTCATCTCTCATAACCATCGCTTTGTTTTGTCCAACGTGTCCTTTCTTAAAGTTTTGATAAGTTAAGTTCTTATTCTCAACTGTATCTGGGTCTGATACTGTTATGTCATACAAACCAACTTTGTCTAAAAACTGAATCAAAAATGACCCAATTCCACCTGCTCCAATTACTAATACTTTTCTCATTCTAATCCACCTTCTCTAACAAACTGAATAAAATCCATACCATATTCTTTATTACATTCTAAACATTTACAATTGTTATCTGTTGATTTCCATTGTACTAATGAATAACTTCTGCATTCTAAACATTGTACGTCGTTAATTGCTTTATCTTTTCTCATATTTATTTCTCCATTAAGTTATTTACTTCTTTTCCTTTAACTTCTTTAACTGATGTCTTATCAATCAGTTTTAGAATTGATTTTGTTTGTTTATAGATGTTCTTTCTCTGAAAAGAAGTAGCAGTTGCTAACTTCTCAGCAGATATTTTGTAGCAAAACATATTTATTGTTATCCAACAAATACTAGCATTATAGCATCTTCCTTTATTGAATGTGGTTTCAATGAGTAAACTCTCAAAGAAATCATATACCTTTTCGCATCTTGCTTGAAAGAGAGGTTCCTCTGAAATTAAAGCAGTTGTTTTGCTAAATTCAAACCTATGATTT
>CERP01032376.1_pt1 | contig 14683 bp, 8 predicted proteins | sample 530801 | NCBI WGS metagenome assembly CERP01 (sample SAMEA2620991, study PRJEB7988) | marine metagenome | biome: marine biome (ENVO:00000447); feature: surface water layer (ENVO:00002042); material: "saline water (ENVO:00002010), including plankton (ENVO:xxxxxxxx)" | depth 5 m | reverse complement strand
CGCACGAGCAATAAGTGCAGCAGTTCAAGATGAATTAATAAAGCAAAGAAGAGCAGGCGGAATGTTAAGTCCGTACGGAGCATAATAAATGGCATCTACAGTATCAGCAACAGCGCCACTCAGTCCAAGCAATGGAGATCTTTGGTTTGATTCTGTAAATCTTAGACTTTATGTTTATTATAATGATGGTAGTAGTGCTCAATGGGTAATAACAGGACCTACAGGTGTATCAGGACCAGCTGGAAGTACAGGCTCTCAAGGTAATACTGGGCCTCAGGGTGCGCAAGGACCACAAGGAGCCACGGGCCCTGCTGGTCCTTCTGGAGTTAGTGGACCTCAAGGCAACACTGGAACAGTAGGTCCTCAAGGAGCTGACGGACCCACTGGACCCCCAGGAAGTGGGGGGCCTCAAGGTCCACAGGGTAGCACAGGTGCTACAGGAGCAGCAGGACCCGCAGGAGCTACTGGACCCCAAGGCCCCACAGGAGATGATGGACCCGCAGGACCTCAAGGTCTTATAGGACCCACAGGGCCCACCGGTGCTGTAGGACCATCAGGAACACATGGTAATGATGGACCAGCAGGACCAATTGGAGCGACAGGACCTCAAGGTTCTATAGGACTAACTGGACCTGCTGGACCCCAAGGCCCCACAGGAGATGATGGACCTCAAGGACCTCAAGGACCGACCGGCCAAACCGGACCCGCAGGACTTCAAGGCCCTGATGGCGCAGATGGAAGCACGGGACCTCAAGGGCCTACGGGAAATAGTGGAATTGCGGGCCAAACAGGCGCTACTGGACCTATAGGACTAACCGGACCTACGGGACCTCAAGGACCTCAAGGACCTCAAGGACCCACCGGCGCTGCTGGTGCAGATGGTGCCGATGGTGCTGATGGAGCTGATGGAAATACAGGACCTCAAGGACCTAGAGGACTTCAAGGATTTGATGGACCTGCCGGACCTACAGGCGCTACTGGTGCAGATGGAAATACAGGCCCGCAAGGTCCTGCCGGCCCCGCTGGAAATACTGGACCTGCTGGACCTACGGGGCCTGCTGGACCGGAAGGAGATGAGGGCCCACAAGGAGCTACTGGACCTCAAGGCCCTGTAGGAGCAAATGGACCTGCCGGACCTGCCGGACCTACAGGCGCTGCTGGTGCAGATGGTGCCGATGGTGCAGACGGTGCTCAGGGAGGAATTGGTCCTCAAGGACCCGCAGGAGCAAATGGACCCGCGGGCCCTACTGGAGCGGGAGGAGAAAGAGGATTTCCAGGACAGACAGGTTCTACTGGACCTGCGGGACCAGCTGGAAGTACAGGTGCACAAGGACTTGCAGGTACTGATGGGGATGGATTTACTGGAGGAACATACAATTCTTCTAACGGTGTTATAACATTTACGTCTAATGATGGAATTGGATTTAGTACTGGAGATGTTCGAGGAGCTCAAGGGCCTCAAGGAGCTCAAGGGCCTGCAGGTACAAACGGTCAAAGTGGTAATACAGGCCCACAAGGGGCTACTGGAGCTACGGGTCAAACAGGACCTCAAGGACCTACAGGAGATGGATTTACTGGAGGAGCTTACAGTTCTTCTACAGGTATTGTAACATTTAGCTCTAATGATGGAATTGGTTTTATTACAGGAGATTTAAGAGGTGATGGGAATAGAGGTATTTCTTCCGCAACTGTAAACTCAAGTAATGATTTAATTCTTTCACTGGCCGATAATACAAATATTAACGCAGGAAGTGTTATTGGACCAACTGGACCCCAAGGTTTACAAGGAGTAACAGGGCAAACTGGAGCTACAGGTCAAATAGGGCCCCAAGGTATTGCAGGACCTCAAGGAGTCCAAGGTCCTGCTGGTCTTACAGGAGACGGTTTTAATGGAGGAACCTATAATTCTTCCACAGGTATAGTTACTTTTACTTCTGCAGATGGAATAGGATTTACCACTAGTGATTTACGAGGTGATGGAAATAGAGGTATTTCTTCAGTAACTATTGACGGAAACGATGATTTAATACTTACACTTGTGGATAGCTCAACTATAAATGCTGGAAATGCTACAGGTCCTCAAGGCGCACAAGGACCTGCAGGTACTGATGGAGACGGCTGGAGTGGCGGAACATATGATGGCGCTACAGGGGTAGTTACTTTTACATCATCAGACGGGCTTCAATTTACTACAGGAGATATAAGAGGTGCTGATGGTGCTGCTGGGCAAGATGGTGCTACCGGGGCTACTGGCGCCGCAGAGTTGAGATTTAATACTGCGCCAAATAGCACATCTACAGCATTTGAGTTCGATGGAGCAGGATTTAGTACAGCTAGAAGCAACCCCAGTTTAAACCTGCAAAAAGGTTTAACATATCATTTTGATATGTTTGACGAAAGTCTTCCTTTAGCAAATACACACTGGACTGCTTCAGGCTCTCAATTTGGTAACTACACTACACTATTTGGAGAAGCTACAGGAATAAGTGATGGAAGTGCAACATTATTGAATCCAATAACAGGAAGCGCTCAGTATACCACAGTAAGTGGTAACCCTGGTATAAATGTTACAACCACTTTTTCTCAAGGACAGCAAAGCGGAACACATACTCGTCGAGGCTATGCGTATTCAAATGAATTTACAGTTTCGGCCGGAGTAGTCCTAACTTTTGATGTAAGTTCTTCAGGACATAACTCTAACTATGAGTCCGTAAATGCAATAAGTCTTATAGACTATACAAATTCTTCGTATACGATTTTATTCAATAGATTAAGTAGTAGTAGTGCACTGAATTCATCTGGAAGTAAAACTTTTACAATTTCTCAGGCAGGTACTTACCGTATATTTATGGCAAGTGGAGGAAAGCGAGCGTCTGGAGGATTTTCTTCTGCAGACTACACTTTTTCAATGACGATGTCCAATCTTGCATTGTCAAATGGGCATCCTCTTTGGCTTCAAACTTCCCCTGGCGCATATAATGCAGCAAATGTACTTGGAACTGCGGATGGCATAACAAATAATGGAGCGTCTCAGGGAACTTTAAGTTATGAAGTTCCAATGAATGCTCCTGATACTGTGTACTATGTTAGTCAAAATAGCTCTTCAATGGCTGGTATTATATATACAAATGATGTTACTGCAGAAGGTACTCAAACAGAATTCAAAATTACTCCTAATTCTACCACTGCATTTTCTTTTACGGGGCCTGGATTTACTTCTTCTACAGATAATCCAACTTTATATTTACAAAAAGGTTTTACATATTATCTAAATACATCGATTGGAGAGGATCCAATACCCGTAGAATCCACTTCTTGGAATCTTTATACAGATTTTCAAGATAGTACAATATTTGGATTAAATACAGGTATACCTACTAGCGCGAATCCTCAAGGAAGTTCGAGTGGTACTGCTATTATAGACATTGCTCCTTCAACACATGCTTCTATAGCTAATCTGCTCCGACTAGTCCTTACTACCAGTGTTACTGGAGGCAATCTTAATTATGACGTCACAAGAGAAGGCTATGCAGTTTCAAATGAGTTTGAAGCAGATGCAAATACTGTTCTAAGGTACTATTGGGAGTCTACAACAGGTAATCCAGGTCAGACTATACTAAGCAGTAGGCCTACACAGTATCTTTTAGATTATACAAATAATACGGCTATAGCTTTACCTCCGACAACCGCAACAGACGGATCGGGCTATCAACAACATACTATAACTGCAGCAGGAAAATATAGATTACTCTTTTTGTCGGGTATAGTGCGTACATCCTCATCTACTACTACTACTTTCACCACCAACACACTTCAAGTTGCAGATTTTTCACTATCAAATGGCCATCCTATTTGGTTTCAAACTTCTTCTGGAGCATATAATGCTTCAAATGTTTTAGGAACTTCAGATGGAGTAATAAACAATGGAGCGCAGTTGGGAACTTTAAAATATACTGTTCCGATGAATGCTCCCGATACTCTTTATTATGTTTGTCAAAATCATTCCGCAATGGCAGGTAAAATTTATACAACGAGTCCTACTGCTCATGCGACAAATTATACCACTACGGAAAGAAATGCTCTTACTGCAGTAAATGGTGATTTAGTTTATAATTCAACTACACATAAGTTCCAAGGATACGCAAACGGAGCTTGGGTAGATTTACACTAACCTAATAGGAGATATGAATGTCATATGATTTTCCAAATAACCCAAGTAACGGAGATTCCGTTACATTTAATGGAATTACTTATGTTTATAATTCTTCTATTCCTGCTTGGACTGTTGACGCAGGCAGCTATGGTCAATCGGGGAGCTCTTACGGAAACAAATTCGTAATGGTAATTCCGCAAGACGCACTAGCAACAGGAACTCCAGCAGCAGAAACATTTATAACTTTTGACCGAGGATTTGGACGTAATGTTCAACATAGAGTTTTAACTGCTCAATTTGGAGATGGTTATGATCAAACATTAGGAGATGGAGTTAACACTAAAAACGATGCTTTCACTGCAAATTTTAAAAATAGAACAGCGGCAGAAATTAATCTTATTGCAGATTTTTTAGATGTGCGTTCCGCAAAAGAATTTGAAATACGAGTACCAAATAGAACTGGTATAGAAATTATGTATGTAAGACCTAAAAGCTATAGTATTACATATGACTATGACCAATATCATACTTTGACTGCTCAACTAGCTAGAATTTATACTCCTAGAAGTACTACTTAATATGGCTATTTTTAATTACTATCTTGAAGTTGATGATGTACCCGCAAATACTTATGGGTATCATCCTCCTATTGCAGATGCTTCCTCTAACTATACCGTAATTATAAAAACTGGAGATACTGTAAATATTCGTACAGTATATACAGGTTCAAATACTGCGGATGCTGGTGAAATAAGGTATATTGCAGCACCAAATAATGATACCGGACTAAATGATCCCGATGCAACAGGATCTCCGGGGTTAGACACAACTTGGACGCTTACTGCCACTGATAATACGGATTATTATGCTAGATGGTTTTGGTATACTGAAGTTAAGCCTGGACTTACATCACCTATAATTCCGCACGCCCAGTTGTCCGCTAGACTTTTAATTCTTCCAGATGCTTTTGGATTTACAGGCCTACCGGGTATTGTAGGTCCTGGAGGTGTTGAAGATGTAGAAATAACAATGCCAGAGGATTTGGAGCCCTTTTTAGATGGTACTTACGATACTGGTTCTTATGATGGCCCTGTAGGAGGCCCCGAACAGTTTTATTGGAAACTTACTACGGATGCGAATGCACTTCAAAACGTACCTATCGACTCCTTTAGTCGTCGATCAGGTCTTTTAACTGGACCAAAAAATGGAACTACAATTACTATTAGGCCTTCTCAAACTTGTCCAACAGGCACATATTATCTTAGTTTATTTCACTTTAATACAACTCCTCAGTTTGTAAATGGTTCAGCTAGCCCCTCAACTACGGGTGGAACAGCTACCTTAATACAGACGTCTTCTTTTACAGTTCAGCAAGATCCTTATATTGCTATAAAACAGTCTCAGCAACAGTCCTTAGACGACTCTTTGGTAGAGTTATTTGAAGTAACTCTACCAAGTGGTACTATTCTTTATTTACATAATGGCTTAGACTATGACACTGGAACAATAGGAGAAAATATCTATTTTCCAAATGAAACGGGTTCTATATTAAATGAGTATGAAGCGTTTCCAATTGAAATTCAGGGTATTGAGCATCAAACAGAAGGCTCTTTAAATCGTCCTACACTAAAAATGGCAAATATTCCTCAACTAGCAGGAAGAGGAAATAATGCTAACGGAGTAGAAGATGAGCAGACAGTATACAATATTCTTGAAGCAGAAGGATTTTTTACAGCAGATGATTTGACAACTGCAAAAGTAGTTTATAGAAGTACTTTACTAAAACATACTTTTAGAGTAGGGGACACTCCTCAACTTCCTACAGAATTTCCAAAAGGAACTTACTATATAGAAAAAGTAACTCAAGAAGATAATATATTTATACAATATGAGTTAGTAAGTCCTGCAGATATGGAGGGACTTACTATTCCTGCACGATTTGCTGTGGGAAAGTATTGTGCTTGGGAGTACCAAGGGCTTCTTCATGGTAGAGGAGGTTGTCCTGTTCCTGCAAATGCTTTTAGTCTTTGGATTGATGAGAACGATAGATTAATTGCAACAGATCCTGCAACTAGCGGCTATGGCACTTGGGCCACTGCTACCACTTATGAAAGTGCACAAACAAATGGAACAGGTATTGGAGACAAAGTAAAAAGAGTAAACCCTGACACTAATGGCTGGCAATTTTACGAGTGTGTTATTACAAATTCTGGAAGACAGCCAGAAAAATATCCTACATACTGGAAGCGATTAGATATTTGTGGAAAAAAATTAAGTTCTTGTAAGGTTAGATTTCAAACAAGACATAACATAGTATCGAGTCACTCGCCGGTCGCAGCAGGCAGTCTAATACCGGACAATGAAACGTATAGAAATTCTGCAGAACCTTTGCCTTTTGGGGGCTTCCCGGGAGCGCAAAAATTTAGATGATTCAATTAAAAAATCACTTTAAAGCTTGGGCCCCAAAAGAAGCTTGTGGAGTTTTTACAGACACATTTAATTTTATAGAATGTAAAAATATTTCTCTAGACAATGATTTATTTTGTTTCTGTCCAGAAGAATATTTTAATATTTTGCGAAAGTATAAAGTAGCAGCTATTGTACACAGCCATATAAATGCTTCAAATACCGCTTCAGAATCCGATATAGATACATGTAATGTAATGAATTTACCATACTATATTTACTCTTATCCAAGTATGGAATTAAATATATTACTACCCGCTTTAAAAATAGGAGTACAAAATGAAAAGAAAAGTAATATTTGAAGGAGAGTTAGGTGAAAAATTTGGCCATGAAACTTACATCGAGGCTTCTTCGTTTGGAGATGTAATAAGATGTTTTAATGCAAACTTCAATAATTTTAATGAATATCTATTAGAGTGTGATCGAAAGCAAATTGAATTTATCTGCAAAGTTAATAATGTTGCTTTAGATGAAAAAGAGCTTTTTCTAAACTACGGGGAAGGGGATATGATCATAACCCCTGTTCCTGCTGGCGGAATTAAAAAATTCATAAAATCTATTGTAGGAGCTATTTTAGTAGTGGTTGGTCTGCTAGTACCCGGGGCTCAATTTTTAGTCAAACCAGGTATGTCTATGATTTTTAGCGGAATCGTAGATTTATTAGCGCCCGATCCCGCAGTAGATGCAAGAGACGCAGAACCTGACTATATTTATCAAGGAACTGCACAAATTATACGAGAAGGGGATCCTATTCCTGTTTTATATGGGCGAATGAGAATCCCCGGGAAGCCTATTAGTTTTGATATACGTGCAAGCAATGCAATAATTTCGAAAAATGCAGCATGTACAGATAATATGCTAGGGGCAAAAGGTGGTACTTCTAGACAAGCAAATGCAGCAAAATTTACAGCAACAATAGCATCAGTAACAGAAATGAGTTTATAGAGAGAAAATATTATGAGTTGGTTATCACAAACAAATTCTGGGGATGAAGCAAGAGACGCAGCGGTTGGTACTCAATACGGAGGCGAGTATCAAAATATTTCTTATACTGACCTAGTAAGTGAAGGACCTATTTGGGGCTTGGTAGATGGCGCTAACTCCGTTTATTTTGATGATAATCCTGGAGAAGAGGGAAAATACGCAGCTTATAGGCCCAAAAGAGTAACTGCAGAAGTCACTTTTAATGGTAGTAGTAATACTGGGACTTTTGATAATGATGTAAATTTTAATGCAGACTTTACGATGGGTCAAGGAAGAGAGCTTATTACAGTACCTCATAAAAGATTTACTGTTAGTATAACTTCAAAAAGTAGTAGTAACTCAGGAATGACCTTCGGGCTGCAAACAAATAGTAGCACTCCTAGCCCTTTTAATTTTTCTTCTTCGGTCTTTAATTCTACGAGTAGTAGTACTTTTTCTAGAATAGCAGCTTTAACCGTACTTTTTTCTACGGGAAGCATAAAAAGATTTAGTTTTCAAGGAACTTTATCGGTTATAGATAGTGCAAATGCTTCTATGGAGGTCGCATTAAATAGCCTATCCAAGGGAATGTATGATAATATAGTAGTAAACACAACTATAGCTTATATTACAATTATTGAAAATAGAGAAATTACTAATTTAAATACGACAGCAAGACAAGTTACAGTATCAGGAAGTACTCCTCCTGCTCAGTCTTCGCTATTTTGGCTTACTGACTCTCATACTTTTAATTCAGCGGTAGCTACCGGAACAAATGTAGATACAACTTTATCTAGCGGTAGTTTTATAGGTAAAATAGATGACTTAATAGTACAAGAAACTTTTGGAACTGTGGATCAATATGCTTTGCCCCGAATTCAAAATGTAGGAGGTTCTGTAGCTGTTATTGGGCCTCCAAATAATGCACAACAAATTCGAATGTTTGATTACCGTGAAATGGGAAATCTTCCTGCAAATCATGTCGGACTAGTAACACAGCCCATTGAACCTCAACACTTAGATGAACAGCGTGGAGAAGAGATACCCTATGATGATACTGAAAGATTCTCTGTAGATTTTGGACCTTCAGATTTTGGACTTTCGGGAGTACAAATTGATCTAGCAGATACCATACAATTTGATATACTTTATCCCCAAGGTTTAATATATTTTGGAGGCGATGGATCTCCAAATTATTACTACATGACAGCAATGTATAATGTTATTTTAGAGCTTTATACAGGCGGTAGTAGTACACCAAGAAATACAATTAATTTATATCCTGACAGCTTAATGCACAGAGGCAGGCGACAGGGCCCTCTACTTTTTACTCATGAAGTAGATCTTCATCAGTTTAGAAATTTATACGGGCCTTTTACAAGTTTTCAAATTCATTTTTATAGGTATACTAGACATCGTGGCGCTACTATGAAGGCCGATGGTACCAGGGCAAATAAAGACACAAAGTATTGGCAAGTTTTAGCCACTGCTCAAATCACGAATCTTGGAGCAACTTTTCAAGATAAACTCACATATCCAAATAGCGCTTTAATCAATTCAGTATTTTCATCTCGACAATTTAAAACTGCACCTAAAAGAAGTTTTGATGTAAAAGGCAGGCTAATAAAAGTACCTTCAACTTACACTCCTCGTGAGTATTCTGATACAGGATTAGCAAAATATCAAGGTTTTTGGGATGGCACATTTGTAGATAATGTTTATACTGATAATCCTGCGTGGATTTTTTATGACCTGATAACAAATGGAAGATACGGAGCAGGTACTTGGATCGATTCATCAGTAGTAGATAAGTATGCTTTATATAGAATTGCAAAGTACTGCGATGAGTTAGTTCCCGCAAGTGAAGAAATTAATGCTGCACTTTTTGAAGTAGACGAATTTTATGAGATAAGAAACGTATCTTCGCAAACTCAATGGAATGATATGGCAAGAACTACAGGGGTTACGTATGCTGTAGGAGATTTAATACGAGTTTTACAGCCAGGACCTACAGGAACTACCTCTACAGGTGTTCGGTATGAGCCTAGATTTAGAATGAATTTATATCTTACCAAAGCAGAGGCAGTATATAAAGTTATAAAAGATGTAGCAAGTGCCTTTACTTCTATTTTGTATTGGATGGACGGGCATCTTACGTTGTTACAAGACGCTCCTGGAAATTCAATTCATACATTTACAAAAAGTAACGTTATAGACGGAAAATTTGCATACCAAACAACTCCAGCAAAATTAAGGCCGAATCAATTCATAGTTTACTTTAATGATCCTAAAACGAACTATTCTTTAACTCCTGTAATGTATGAAGACCCTGTTGCTATTGTTAAGCAAGGAAAAGTAATTAATAAAAGTGCAAACGCTTTCGGATGTACTTCAGAAAGTCAAGCTATACGTTATGCAAAATGGAAGTTATGGACGGCACAAAACCAAAAAGAAATAGTTATATTTCAAACCGGCTTACAAGGAAACTATGTTCGTCCTGGAGATATTATTGGAGTACAAGACGCCTCTCGACAAAATGTAATTTATAGTGGACGAGTTAGTACTTCGACTTTAACTACTTTAACTTTTGATCGACAAGTTCGTTTTAACGGTAATTCTACCTATTATTTAAATGTTATGTTTAGTAAGCCTGCAGCTACTTATGTAGGATATGACCCTGTAACTATAAATGGTACTACATATTCAAAAGGTGATTACATACCGGAAGCATATATTAGAACAGCAGGAGGAGCCTATGTATTAGCAACCTTAGACACAGAAGAAAAAGCATCAAATGCTTTTAAAGATACTACTAGCGAAGATTTGCTTGCAGTTACTTGGAAAAAGTATACTCACGTTCGTCAATACCCTATTGATAATCCCGCATCTGCTGGAGCTTTCTTACATGAAGATATAGTCACTCTAGCCTCGGGAGAAATATTTGAGGATAATGTTGCAGACGGTTCTGTGTGGTCTTTATTTGAAACAGCAGCTAGTGGAGAAACCGTTCTAGGCTCAGAAAAGATATATAAAGTTATCACAGTTGCACAGGATGAAAAAAATATATATTCAATACAAGCAGTAGAGCACTCAAATGCAAAATTTGATGCTGTAGATACGGACTATGAACTTGGAAATATTCCTCCAAGTATTTTTCCAGAAGTGGAGCCTGAAGAAGTTCCTCCTCCTATAAACTTAAGAATTAAACCTTTTTCAGATAATGTAGCAGAGTTATTTAAAGAGTTTCAGCTTCAATGGGATCCTCCTGATACAATATATATTGCAGCCTATGAAGTTTCTGCGAGTCCAAATCTGTTCGAGGATGAAGTTACTATAAAATTAGTTGGAGATACTTCTATAACTTTTAAGGATGTTCCTCAAGGAAAGTATAGTTTCAAAGTAAGAACTGTCTCTCCTAAACAAAATGTTTCTGAATGGGTAACTTTTACTTTAGACTATGGAGAAGCTCTTGATGAAAATGGAGACCCAATAGGAGTAATTGATGATAGTATCGAACGAATTCACGGTCTTCCGGTGTGGGCTCATTCAAATACTGAAGGAAGAATTAAAAGTGAATCGGCGATAGCAGCTTCTACAACTAATTTGTACCAAGTAACAAACAGATGGGGCTCTTCAAATACTGGTCTTGGGTACTGGAGCGGGAATATAAATATGCCTATCGTTACAAATATTGCAGCAGGAGATTATTATCTTCTAGAGATAAAAGTAACTAATACTAATATTAATTATATTTCTAATGGCTGGAAAAGTCAAACTTGGGTGTGGAATGGAGAAAGGCTAGGAGATCCTCCAATATACTCAAGATTTGGGTTAAATGTATCAGATACTCTTGTATTTAATGGAGAAGAGTATAAAAAAGGAGACCTTGAAGAAGGTCCAAACTCTTATACGGTTGGACAATTAACTCTAGAATGGTCAGTGTATGCTTTGCAGGGAGAAACAATTCAAGGTCAAGAAGGTTATGAGGTTTGGACTTTTGATTCTTTTGATGCAGAGCTCGCAAGTTATGGATCTCCAAGTAGTTATGCAACAATTACAGAAGCTTCTGGAAACGGAGTAGTAACCTTATCGGGAGTAGCGGACGGGGACGATAGAGAATTATATATAATTTTTGATCACAGTGCTCCAAAAATATTCTTAGCGTATTATGATACAGATCTTCATCCTACTGCAGGAGGGCTTTGGAGGGATATAGGTAACGGAACCAACCCTATAAATTTAACTTATACGCCAATTACAGGAAGCGCTAATATTGCTGCAAATTCTACGACATTAACAGGTACAAATACGTTATTTACTACGGAAGTTCAAATAGGAGATTTTATAAGTTTATCTAATGCGGCTTCGGCGGCAGCAATTCCTACTCCTAGTTCGGCCGTAAAAGTTTTAGCAATAAATTCAGATACAGAAATTTTAATAGATGCAGCATTTCAAGACGCAATATCTGTAACTAATTTATATAGAAGCTCTTATCGCCCAGACTACGCAAAAGACGCAGTAATAGCATTTGTAGAAAGAGAATAATAGTATGCCTAATAATTCAATAAATACTCAAGTTTGGTTAAATACTAAAGCAGGGCAAGCTGATGGTGCAGGCCCTGGAAGCGATGATGAACGACAGGTTGATGTAGAGCGTGCCATAAATATGGGCATAGATGTCTATACTCCCGGAGGAGGTATAGATATTCAAGGTGCAGGAGCTTTTTCAGGGGGTAAAACTGCATATGATGTAGGAACGGGCTTTTGGTTAGGCTGTGACGAAGACACTTTAAAATATGAAGTCGCTATTGGTAATCCAAATAGTAATACTTTTAATTTTGATGGTGAGTATATAGATGCTCAAATGAGAAATCTTGAGCTTACAGGCTATTTACGAGGGCCTGCAAGTTTTACAATTGACCCTGCTACTCACGGAAATGATACAGGTACTGTCGTTATCGCAGGAAACCTTCAAGTTGATGGAACAACTACTACTATAAACAGTACGGTTGTTGAAATCGATGATATTGCAATTCAATTAGCAGCAGAAGCAACCACAGCATCTTTAGCAAATAATGGAGGAATAATTGTAGGAACTTTTACAAATTATCCTTTTATTCTTTACAGAAGTAGTTTTGATTCTTGGGAGGTAAATAAAGACTGGACTCCAAATACAAATAATACAAAAGATTTGGGGAATACTAGTAAAAGATGGAGGAACTTATATCTTGCGGGGGGTGCAGATATAGAAGGAAACTTGGAGGTAGATGGAAATGTAGTTTTAGGAGACTCAACTTCAGATACAATTACAATGAATGGAAAAGTCTTTAGTGATATTCTTCCGGCCGGAAATATTCAGCATGATTTAGGTGCTCCGAGCCTGCGATGGAGAAATATATATGCACAAAATGGCGATTTTTCAGGCGACTTAAATGTTGATGGGAATGCCACGATTGGTGGAACAATAACTTCAACTGGGGATATTAGTTCCCCAAATATGGCTGATGATTTAAGTGCTACAGTAAGCGGCTCAAACATAGATATTAATTTGTTAGCTACTAACAATAATGTTTTAGGAAATGTAACTTTAGCCCCGGGATCGAATATTAGTTTAAGCGAATCTAGCGATGTAATTACTATATCAGCTTCTCAAGTGCAGTCAAATTGGGCTGAGACAACTGCTTCTGATCCTTCTTTTATTCTAAACAAACCGTTACTTGCAGATGATTTAAGCGCCTCTCTAAATAACTCAACAAATAATATTGACGTTTACCTTTTAAACTCAAATAATCAGCATATGGGAACAGTTAGTTTTGAGGCAGGAAATAATATTACTTTAAGCGAATCTAGCGATGTAATTACTATATCAGCTTCTCAAGTGCAGTCAAATTGGACTGAGACAAATTCAAACAGTCTTTCATTTATTCAAAACAAACCTACTATCATCAGTACCTTTAGCGGTTTAACAGATACTGATTTTACCTCTCTTGCGGATAAAGATATTGCTAGGTATAACAATTCTACTAGTAAATGGGAAAATTTTTCTGAAAGCCCTGTTCAGTATACTACAAGTTTTACTCCTAGCGGCTGTAGTCACTATAAAGTATTTGTAACTCAAAAAGGAGACTTAATTCATCTTCAAGCTCGATTTCATGTAAGTCAGGAAAGTAACAGTACTAGTGATTGGAACGCAGTACTTGTGGCTCCCTCTGGATATAGTGTTCCTGTGCCGCCTTCTTTTGTTGGTACGCCCAGAATTGCTACTGGTAGTGGAATAACTGTAAATACCTACACCGCGGGTACCACAACAACTACAGGTCTTTGGGTAGCTACCTATGATGACACTGGAACTATTAAGGTTATTAAACATGGAAGCACTAGTTACGCGAGTGTTACAAACGTGAAGGCGAACAGTTCTGAATACTTATTAATAAATATTACATTTACAACATAATATTTTTAAAACATCCTTCAAAAAATATATCTTGACAAGGCAGGTGTGCTTTGTTATAATCATACCATAGAATATTTAAAAAAGCCTTCTTTAGTAAGAAGTTAGCGCCCTTCCAATGAATAGACAAGTAACTGTTGTTAAAAATGATACGGGACCGGATCTAACGGTTGTTATTGTTAAAAACAATGATAATCAAAGATTCGTAACGACTCCCTCTAATGTACATTTAAATATTCGTAGAAAAGATACAACTACTAATATTATTAGTATTACTGCGGATGCGCTTAAATCCATTGGCACCAGCGCCCAATATACATTTAATCTAAGAAACTTTACGACGCATACAGACGTAACACCCGATTTTTATGAAGCCGAGGTAGAGTTTATCGTGCCTGACGGTACAGACGAGCAAGGAAATCCTCAAACTGCTAGTTTTACAACATTTGAGCAGATAACAATACAGGTGCGGGATGATTATACATGAGCAAAAATTTAACATTCCTATCGTTAACAGATAACTCTTTACTTATACAAGACAAATCTTTTACGGGCGCAGAAATTGATTCATTAGTTAGTACTGGAATTAGTTTTTTTGATGCTAAAATTACGCACAATCAGCTGTATAGGTACTTTTTTCATGAAACTAC
>CERP01012504.1_pt1 | contig 14689 bp, 18 predicted proteins | sample 530801 | NCBI WGS metagenome assembly CERP01 (sample SAMEA2620991, study PRJEB7988) | marine metagenome | biome: marine biome (ENVO:00000447); feature: surface water layer (ENVO:00002042); material: "saline water (ENVO:00002010), including plankton (ENVO:xxxxxxxx)" | depth 5 m | reverse complement strand
CAAAGATGGCTTAATAGAAACAGTAGCAAGTAATGTACCAAGACTTAACTATCCTTTGATTGATGGAGTTGTTAGTGGATGTCCGAGTTTGTTATTAGAGCCACAAAGAACTAACCTACTTACTTATTCAGAGGGTTTTGTAACTGATTGGAATAATACAAATATTACAATTATTTCAAATTCAATTATATCTCCAGATGGTAATTTAAACGGAACTAAATTTATACCTAATACAACAAGTGGACAACATTTTTTAGATAGAAATGGAATTACTGTAAATAGTAATGCAACTGCAAGTATTTTCGCTAAAAAAGGGGAGTATAAAAGGTTTTCAATACGTTCTTATTTTACTGGTGCTAACGCTATATTTGATGTAAATGAGGGAATAATTGTATCAGAATCATCTGTTACTGCTAAAATAGAGGATTATGGTAATGGTTGGTACAGATGCTCATTAAATGAAACTTTAAATACTAACTATGGTTATGGTATTTTTGTTATGGAAGATGATAGCAATAATACGTCAGATACTTACTCTGGTAATGGAATTGATGGTATGTATTTTTATGGAGCATCTTTAGAGATTGGTTCTTTTATTTCAAGTTACATACCAACCACAAATTCAGCAGTTACTCGTTCAGCTGAAACTGCTAACGGTGCTGGAGATGCTTCTACGTTTAATGATAGTGAGGGTGTTTTGATGGCGGAGATAAGTTTAGGTTCAATACCTACTACATTAAAAACAATCACTTTGTCTGATGGAACTACTTCAAATCAAATAGATATTAGGTTTTATCCAGCGGATTGGAATATATTTATCAAAGATGCTTTTTATTTAGTAAGTTATGATTTATTAGATATAACTGCTTCAAATAAATTAGCACTTTATTACAATAACGGAAATACTAAAGTTTATATAAACGGAATACTTTTAGATAGTAAAACATATAATGGAAGTTTTGTTGGATTAAATAAATTGAATTTATCTTGGTCAAATGCTCTTGCTCCTTTCTACGGAAACACTAAACAACTACAATACTTTGATACTGCATTAACAGATAGCGAATTAGAACAACTAACGTCTTGGGTATCTTTTCAAGAGATGGCAGAAGGACAACTTTATAGCATAAAATAATATGGCAAATACTTTAAATTTAGGAAACGGAAATTGGGGAGTAAAGAAAGATTCTTTGCTTGGGTACAATTCAGAAAATGGAAACTATAAGCCATTACCTTTTGACTTTACAAGAGCATCAAGTGCTACGGTTGTAAACAAAGATGGTTTAATCGAAACAGTTGGTAGTGGAGAACCAAGAATTGACTTTAAGGATAATACTAAAGGTGCTTTAAAACTTGAACCACAGAGGACTAATTATCAACCATATTCAACTGATTTTAGTGTCTGGGGTCTTTCTGGTGCAACAGTAAATATAAATTATGGATTAAGTCCAGATGGTTTAAATAATTCAACATTAATTACAGAAGGAACTGGAAGTGCACAACATAGAATTGTGAAAGGAAGTCCAGCCAGTTCTGGTATTTATACGCTTAGTTGTTTTGTAAAAAATAAAGTCGGAAATCATCAAGCATATATTGATATGGGAGCAGTTACTGGTTTTTTTAGTTTTGATACTAAAACAATGTTTTCTGCTACTGGAACTACAAGTGTTGAAATTTGGTCTGATGATTGGTATAGAATTTCTATAACAAGTAGTAGTAATATTACACCAATTGTTACTTTTTTGGGTATTGGTAAAAATAATAATGAAACATTTCAAGGAGATGGAAGTTCAGCTATTGAATTTTTTGCACCACAATTAGAACAAGGCAGTTACGCTACATCGTATATTCCTACATCTGGACAAGCAAATGGTGTAACGAGGGTTGCAGAAAGTTGTAATGGTGCAGGTAATGAGCAAGTGTTTAATGATAGTGAGGGTACTTTTTTTATAGAAACTTCTGCTTTAGCAAATAGTTCTATTTTTAGAAACATATCTATAAGTGATGGTACTACATCTAATTTAATATCATTAATATTTACAAATGCTAATCAAATACGTTTAGATTTTACAAATCAAGCACAATTATTTGATACAACAACAGATATAACGAATGTAAATAAAATAGCATTTTCTTATAAACTAAACGAAATTAAGTTATATGTTAATGGTGTTTTAAAAGCAACTGATACAAATGCAACTATGCCAAGTAATTTAAATACTTTAAGGTTTGATAATACAATAGGCGCACCTTTATTTTCTAAAACAAAGGATATTAAATACTTTAATACTGCATTAACAGACCAAGAGCTAATTTCGCTCACAAAAAAATAAGAGTAACAATTACCCTTATGATAAGAACAAGAGTAAATCTTTACATAACAAACACAATAAGATAAGAAAATTAAAAAAACTATACATATAATCACTAATAGTTATAACAAAAAGTAAATAAATAAAATTATGATAAAAATAGCTAAATATGCTTTTTCAAACAAAGAACAAGTAGAAACTAAAATACAAGGTTTAGGAGTAGCTGAAGATGAAGATGGAAACGAATATCCAACGCACAAACATACTATTGTACAATTAGGTAACATTGTATTACAACAGGGCGAATATGACGAAGAGGGTAACGAAACAGTTGCACCTGTTTTATCTGACAAATGGCACGTTGATGTTTTATGGAAAGATTTAGAAGCTGATGAAGATGGTACTATTGACCACCCTTATGGTTGGAAATCTTACTATGTTGATATTGACGGAGATGGTGTTCATTCATTTTTAGGTTTAAGTTACAACGCTCATAAATTTTCAGAATAAATTAAATAAATAAATATTTGTATATTTACAAAAAATTAAATAACATTTTAAAATTTATATAAATGGCTAATACAGGAGTATTTAACGGTACAGACTTAATTTTACAAGTTGAAGGCGCAACAGTAGGACACACAACAAGTTGTTCTTTATCATTATCTATGGATACGCCTGAAGCTACAACAAAAGACTCTAACGGATTTTCTGAATATATCGGAGGTGTTAAAGGAGGCGAAATTTCATTCGAGGGTTTAATTGCTTATGACGATTCTGCAAACGCAATCGAAATGGCTGATTATCTTTTAGCAAGAACACAATTAACTTGCGTTTTTGGAACTGAAGAGGCTGGCGATGCAATTTATACTGCTGAAGGGTTTTTGTCAAGTGTTGAGATGTCTGCGGAAATGGAATCAGCGGTTTCTTATTCGGGATCAATTACAATTACAGGAGCAATAGTAAAATCTACAAACTAATTAAATTTAGTTTTTATCATATAAAAGCCAACGTCAAATTATTGGCGATGGCTTTTTGTTTTTATACTAATTAAAATCTTTTTACAATGACAAACAAAAAAAGAGGTTATATTGATATAACCGTAAACGGAAAAAAGAAAACGTTGCATTTTTCAATGAATTTTTGGGCGGAATTTACCGAGCAAATGGGTATTTCGCTGCAAGATATTGGAACAGTTTTTGAATCAGGAATTTCTTTAAATGGTTTAAGGGCCTTAATTTATTCAGCTGTTTTAGCGAATGACTTAGAGCAAGGCAATGAAGTGGATTACAATATTTACGCCGTTGGTACTTGGTTGGATGATATTGACGCCGAAACAATTAATAAGATTGTTGAAACAATGGTTGAATCTAAAATATTAGGTACTGCATTAAACAACAACGAATCTAAAATTCCAGCAAAGCCGAAGCCGTCAAAGAAATAGTAAACTTTGAAACATTAACCGATTATTATATTGGGCAAATCGGTATTTTGCCAAATGATTTTTGGCGGCAAACCTGGAGGGAAAACGGTTTAATGGCTGAATCATATCACAATCAAATAAATCTTAATTGGGAACAGACACGATTTTTAGCGACAATGTTACACAATGTAAATTGCCAAAAAAAATCTCAAATGTTGAAACCTGAGCAATTATTTGAGTTACCGGTTGATCAGGCACGAAAAAAGAAAAAAGCAGAACCGAAATCAACTCCTAAAGAAATGCAGGCATTTTTAGCAAAATATAATGCAATGACTAACAAAAAGACGTTTAAATAATAAGCGTCTTTTTTTTTGTATTTTTGCTTTAACTACATTAGTTTTATTATGGCACAACAAAATTTAAAAGTTAATATAACAGGGGACAGTACGAAACTAAACAATGCTTTAAGTTCTGCAAGTTCTAAAATTTCTGCTTTTGGTTCTAAAATGCAAAGCGTTGGTAAAACTTTATCGACTCGATTAACTTTGCCTTTGGTTGCTGCTGGAGGTGCGGCAATAAAATTTGCAAGTGATTTTGAAGAGTCAATGAATAAAGTAGATGTTGCTTTTGGAAACTCTAAAAAAGAAGTAAAAGATTTTGCAAAAACAACCTTAAAGGAATTTGGTATTGCAGAGGGTTCTGCTTTAGATATGGCGGCTCTTTTTGGAGATATGGCTACTTCTATGGGTTTAACAACTGATAAAGCGGCAGGAATGTCTACGCAATTAGTTGGTTTGGCAGGGGATTTGGCAAGTTTTAAGAACATAAATATAAGCGAAGCCCAAACTGCATTGGCGGGTGTTTTCACAGGCGAAACAGAGTCTTTAAAGCGTTTAGGTATTGTGATGACACAGGTAAATTTAGAACAATTTGCAATGTCAAAAGGAATTTCTACAAGCATTAAAAATATGAGCCAAGCGCAAAAAGTAGCTTTAAGATATGAATATATTATGTCTAAAACTGCAAATGCTCAAGGTGATTTTGCACGTACTGGAGGCGGCGCTGCAAATCAAATGCGAATATTTCAAGAATCATTAAAAGAATTAGCTGCTAAATTTGGACAACTTATTTTACCAACTTTTACAAAGATAGTATCATTTACAAATGATTTAATACAAGGATTTACAAATCTAAGTCCATCGGTTAAAAAAATAATTGTAATATTTGGCGGAATTGCTGCGGCTTTAGGGCCTGTTTTAGCAATAATTGGTACATTGATGACAATGGCGCCAGCTATTGGCGCGGCTTTTACAGTTATGACTGGGCCTATTGGTTTGGTTGTTGCTGCATTGACTGCGGTTGCGGTTGTTATTTATAAAAATTGGGCGGGTATAAAAAACGCATTGATAAAAGTAGGTAATTATTTTATTGAGTTATATAATAATTCTTTGCCTATAAAATTAGCGGTTAACGCTATTATAATGCAGTTTAAAAATTTCTTAGCAGTTGGAAAATTTATAGTAAATTCTTTAATTACTTATTTTAAAAGTTTAGCAAAGGCAGTTGTTTCAATATTTGGATCTATTGGCGATATTATTATGGGGGTTTTTACCTTAGATATTGACCAAATTAAAAAAGGTTTTTCAGGTATTGGCGACGCAATGAAAACGGCTTTTGTTGATAATGTAGAGGGTATAAAAAATGAGGCAAAAGTTTTAGGAGAAACGGTAGTTGATAATTTTAACGATGCTTTAAATTCTAAAAAAATTGCACCTATAAAAATCCCTGTTTCTTTTGAAGGTTCAGGCGCGGGTGCTGCTACTTCTACAAGTGGAGCATTAGGTGCAAGCGATGGGGGTAATGGTCAAAGATCAAATATAAAAACATTAAGAGAATCTACTGGTGTCTCATTTACTCCAATTACGGATATGATTAAGGCAGATACTGCTTTAATACCTGCCGCAATGGACGAACAAGCTGTTGTTTTGTCTGAAAAAAGACTTGAAGCAATGGATAATGCAATGCAGTTTAACCAAGGTTTAAATTCTATTATTACAGGTGGTTTAAATGACTTGGCAGTTGGAATAGGTCAATCTTTAGGGCAAGCTATTTCAAGTGGAGGCAATTTAGCTCAAAGTTTGTCAAATGTAGTTTTAACAACGGTTGGAAATATGGCTACTCAATTAGGTAAATTAGCTATTTCTATTGGTATTGGTGTTGAAAAAATAAAAGCGTCTTTGTCTTTATTTACAGGAGCGCCAGCAATTGCGGCAGGTATTGCTTTAGTAGCGTTGGGTGCATTTGCAAAATCGCAAGCTGGTAAAATTGGTGCAAGCGCAGGTGCAACTGCATTCGCAAACGGTGGTATTGTTTCAGGCCCTACAATGGGGTTAGTTGGTGAATATCCAGGTGCGAGGGCAAATCCTGAGGTTATAGCGCCATTAAATAAACTGCAAAATATTATTGGTAATACAGGCGGATCACAACACATAAGCGTTGGCGGTGAGATACGATTAGAAGGTCAAGATTTACTTATTGCAATAGAGCGAGCAAATGAAACTTCAGGTCGTATTTACTAATTAATATGTTGTTAAAAAAACATAAAAGATAAAAAATGGCATACGGCGTAAAATATAGATTAATTTTTTCGGATGTTTTAGGATTTGGAAAAAAAGTTGAAATATTAAAAAAAGATTATACGGGTGAGGTTTTACCTATAATTGGAGGTGCTGATCCTGTTACTATAAAATGGAACTCAAAAGACGATTTTTATAGTCCAATAATTGGCTCGCAATGTACCTTGAATTTAATGGTTACAGACAATGTTCAGTATGACGAATTTTACAAGTTTGATGAGAGGGAATATAAAGTAAAAATTTCTTATTCAAAGAGCATTCCGCAAGCGTATGCAGATAGGGTTTTGGCAGATGGTGGAATTTATGAATCTTTAGAATGTATTACAGATCTTACAGGCAATTTTTATACAGACTCTACTTATTATGAAAATAGAGTAAATATTGACGGCGGAATTGTTGAGTCAATAGATTGCGTTTCTGAGTCTATAAATGATAATACTTTTTACATTTGGGAGGATTATTGGGTTGGTTGGTTAGTGGTTGATCGTTTTATTGAAAAAATGACGACAACGCCTTATTCGATTAGATTTAACGCATTTGATGGTTTGGGTACATTATCAAATTACGATGCGCCATTGAGTGAATATAATCAAAGTCCTATTTATTTAGGTTTAACAGATTTACAACGTATTTATAAAATATTAGACAATTTAGATTTAGATTTAGATATTGTATTTTTAAATGACTTATATTTTTTAGAACCTGATGACTCTGGAGAAACTAACGAATTTCCAAATTCAGTAACGTTTGAAAAAGAGAACTCAGAACTTAACAATGGTTTAGGGTTATATACCGCAAAGAAACAATTAGAATTGTTGTTGTCTTTGTATAATATGCGAATTTACCAATCATTTGGGAAATGGTATGTTGTTCAGGTGACAAATAATTTTGATACAAGTGTAAAAAATAAAATTGTAGAATTAAACTATTTTGATAATGCTCCTCAAAATATAAGAGAATTAATCACGCTTAGATTAAAATCTTTACACAATGAATTTATTTTATCAAATAGATTCGATTATACTGGGAATTTTATAGGCGATGAAAATATAGCAACTGTTTACAACGTGCCAACTCAAATGATTCCTTTAAAAAATAATTTAACAAGGGAGTATTTACAGCCTTTACAAAGTGTTACAAAAGTTTTAAAAACAACGCAATTTGACAAATCTTTTTACAATTCAAATCCGGGTTTCGAATACGATTTAAACGGTTGGACAGTAACATCTAACAGGGCAATAATTGCAAACAATGAATTTGATTTATCAGGTGCAAAATCTATATACTTAAATGCATCAACTACTGGCGACTTGGAATGTATTTCAAGCAATCAACCAAGTCAATTAATTTGGAATAGTGTTTTTTCAGATATTAAATACATATTTTCATTTTATATAGATTCAACAGTTTTTAATTTAGGAATGAAAGTAAGATTTCAGATATATTCACAGGGTCAAAATCAATCCGTACCTGATTTGTACTTTAATTCAGATGCAAATAAATGGCAATCTGCTGCAATTATAAATTCAATCGAAAACTTTAAAAACAATCAATTTGTTAATATATCTAAAACTTTAAAAAGTCCTTTTGACGATGGTTTTGGAGCTGAAAATGACAGAAGGTATCTGCAAATAAAAATATTTAATACAACGCCAGGGCAAACTGGAACTGGGTATATTAGAACGTATTTTGATAACGTTGGATTTTCTCAAGATAGTTCTATTTTTGGCTCATTCTCAAATAATAAACAATCGGGCGAAACAAGTGTAATTGCTTCAAGAACTACAAACAACTTATTTAGTTCTAATAAAAGCATTGATTCTATTTTAGCGCCTGGAATTGGAAGTATTTCACATTGGTTTAGAAGTCGAGATAAATTTTTGTTCCAAGGGGAAAACAGATATAATACAATTTCTAATATATCAAATCAATCAATTATGAATGATTTTAGAGATTTTTGCGTAAGATATAGCGGTACATTTAGAGCAAAGACTGCAACGCCTTTATCAATGATAAATAAACTATGGTTTAATTGGCCCAATACTTTAGAAGATGAAGAGGCGTCTATATTAGATGAAATAAAATATAGTGTAAAATCGGGAGAATATGACGTAAAATTGCACACGCCAAACAATGACAACGATTTAACTATAAATACAAGAATTAACAATTAAAAAAACTTCTTTTTTTCTTTTGTTTGTCTGCCGCTGAGGTGTTTTTATAACATTTTGGCGGTTTTTTATTTAAAATTATTTTTTTATTTGAAAATTTATTTTTAATTTTGCTTAAAATAAAATAGAAAATATATGTTTGAACAAAAATTTAAAATTGAAATGAAACGCCTAAATTTAAAGCGTTACAATGTTTGCCAATTACTTAGTTGCACGATGCCAACTTTAAAATCGAGAATTTTAAATCCTGAAACTTTTACAATAGCAGAAGTAAATATTTTAAAAAAAAATAATTTCGAGTTGGGCGAAATATTTGAAATAGTATAAATAAAAACAAAAAACAAAATGAAAGCATTACAAAAAATTCAAGCGGAATTAAAAGCGCCAAAGAACCAAAGAAACAATTTTGGTAAGTACAACTATCGAAGTTGTGAAGATATCTTAGAAGCAGTAAAACCGCTATTAGACAAACAAAAGTGTACATTAACTATTTCAGATGAAATCAAAGAAGTTGGTGGTATTACATTTGTAGAAGCAGTTGCTATCATATCAGATGGTGAAAACCAAGTTCACGTTAAAGCACAAGCTGGTATTGATATTAATCGCAAAGGTATGGATATAGCGCAATCGTTTGGTAGTTCGAGCAGTTACGCACGTAAATACGCTCTAAACGGTTTATTTTTAATAGACGATACAAAAGACGCTGATGCTACAAACACGCACGACAAAGCACCTGTAAAAGAAGCAGACGATCGCAAATGGCTAACGGAGGCACAACTTAACGCAACGTTAAAAGCTACAACAGAACAGGCTGAAAAGGTTTTAAAAACGTTTAGAATGAAAAAAGAATATAAAAGTAAAATAGTAAATAAATTTAATTTAAAATAGTAAAACAATGAGTACAGAGAAAAAAGAAGTAATTTACGCAGGATCAGGTAAAAAAGTAACAACACAATACGGCGATTTTAGAGCCGTTACTGTAAATTTAAGTGATTTGCCTTCGGAGCATATATTCGAATACAACGGTAAAAAGTACATTAAACTAAATGTAAACGACAAAAAAGAAGCTGATCAATACGGAAAAGATGTTTCGGTTTCTGTTAACACTTGGAAACCTGAAGCGCAAAAAGAAGAGCAAGTTGCTGAATCGAGCGATTTACCTTTTTAGAAAAAAGTAAAATTAATTTAATGCGGTTCTAAATGAATCGCATTTTTTTTGTAAAAAACTTTTGTAATTAAAAATATTTTTTTACTTTTGGAAAAACAAAACAAATATTATGTCAGATCAAATCAAATATTTAGAATACAGAATTAAATCAATGGAAAAAGAAATTGAAAAATTAAAGCAAATTATTAAAGAGCAAAACAATTATATTTTAGGAGAAACACAAAACAATTAAAACAAAAACAAAATGAAAACACAATTTGATAGCAACGAGGTTTACCATTCAAGCAAAGCAATTAGTGCTTCAGGATTAAAAACAATATTTAAAAAATCGGTTTATCACTTTTTAAACCAAAAAAGATTTGAATCGTCGGCGATGGCTTTGGGTTCTGCGGTTCATTGCGCTATGTTAGAGCCACAATTGTATTATAAAGATTATCACATAATGCCAAAAATAGATAGGCGTACAAAAGCAGGAAAAGAAGCGTTTGCAATTGAAAATGAAAAGGCAGAAGGAAAAATTTTGTTAGCGTTTGACGAACACGAAAAAATAACTAATATTTTAAACAACTTTAGAAATCACGATTTGGCACAAAAGTATTGCCAGGGTGAAATTGAATTGTCGCATTATAAAAAACACGATGGTATTGATGTTAGGATCAGGCCTGACGTTTTAAACAAAGTAGAAAATTTTATTTCGGACGTTAAGACTTGTCAGGATAATTCACCAATGGCATTTAAAAGGGACGTTTACAAATACGGATATCATTTACAATGCGCCTTTTATTCTGATATGATTGGAGTACCAGCTGAAAATTTTAGGTTTATTGCAGTTGAAACTAATTATCCTTATTCGGTTGAGGTTTACGGTTTAAGCGATGAAATGATTGATCAGGGGCGTAAAGGTTGGCAAAGGGCTTTTAATGATTGGAAGGTGTATGTTGAAACGGGTATTATTTCAGGTTATAATTGGAATGATTTTAATGAGGACGGAAGTTTAATTTTATAAAAAACAAAATGACAGAAAATTTAGAAGTACTAAGAAATTTAATTATAAAACATCATAATATTGATGTTAAAGTAAAAAAAAGAGATAGACATATAGTAGATTTAAAAAAAATATTTTGTTTAATTGCTTATAATCAAATTAAAGATTTTAATTACACAAAAGTTGGTAAATTTTTACTATTAAATCACGCAACAATAATACATCACGTTAAATCAGCAAAACATTTATTGGAGTACGATTTTGATTTTAAACAAAAATACAATAATACAGAAGAAAATTTTTTTCTGATTAGCAAAGATGTAATGGTTCAACAGGTAGAAAGTGAAATTTATTTATGCGAAAAAAGAATTGAATATTTAAAAAAACAAAGAAATTATATTTTAGAAAAATCAAAAATAATAGAAAATGAAATCACAGAAAATTTATAAAGTATTGGTAATTTTATCAATAGTGGTTGCAGGAGTTTTAATAATAATTGACGTATTAAAAAATGGTTCAAATTTATAAACAATAAATAAAATAAAATGAAAGTAGAAATTAAAAAAACAAAAAAAGATTATTATAACGTTCTAATTGAATCAGGAAAAACTAAATTTGAAAAGGTTTTAGAAAAATCACAAGTTAGATTTTTAATACAAAAATTAGATAACGAAATATAATGTCAAAACGCAATCCATACGAAAAGTATTTAAAAGGCGAGGATTTACTTCAAAGGGCCGTTATTAACTATATTGAAATGGTATATCCAGGTACGGTTTACACTCATCCAATGAACGAAGGTAAAAGAACGCCATTTGAACAATACAAAATGAAATATTTAGGATCAAAACCAGGCATTCCTGATTTAATGATATTCACACCAAATTCCAAAAATAGCGGTTTAGCGATTGAATTAAAATATAAATATAACAAACCTACACCGAAGCAAAAAGAATGGCTTAAATGGCTTGAAAACTGCAATTGGGAGGTGCATTGGCATAATAGTTTTGACGATTGCATAGAAACTATTGATAATTACTTTAAAAATTAAAAAAGTATACAAATATGTATTTATTTATTTTTATTTACATACTTATATGTATAAAATATTGATAATTACTTTAAAAATTAAAAAAAATGAAAAATAGAAATGTTTATTTTGATAATACAAATCAAAAAATAAGATGGACGCAATCTGAGTTTAAAGATATTGCAGTAACTTACGAGTATATAGGTAAGTCTACAAAACTTGAATTTGATTTATTAATAGAATTGCTTTGGCATAAGTACGAGGATTCGGATATTGATCCTGTTGAGTTAAAGAGAATATTTAACGAGTTAAGAAGTTTTTGCGATTCAGTTAAACAAAATTACAGTTTGTTTTAAAAATATTTCTATATTTGCAATGTTGCGTCGCGGCGACAATTATAAAACATTAAATAATGCCCTATTAATGAAGCGCCCGCGACCGCTGATTTAATAGGGTTATTCTTTTTTATGGAATTTAATAAAATTTACAAGCCAGAAAGATTTGATAAATTTACAATAGTGCCAAATAATATCTTTAGGCACAAAAATATTTCTGCAGGTGCAACTGGATTATATTGTTGGCTTTTTTCACACGATCAAAAAACTGATATTACTGTGCAATTTATTTGCGGCCATTTCAAAGAGGGAAAAGACGCTATAAATAAAAAAATAAAAGAACTTATTAATGAGGGTTTTTTAATTAGGGAAGATGTAAGGTTGAGGGGTAAATTTTCAGGATATAACTATTTTTTAAACGAAAAACCTAATAAATACAATGGGTTCACCGCAGCGGTAAAAACCGGCGCCGGTAAAACCGTTAACGGTAAAACCGCAGCGGTAAATCCGCAACAAAGTAATACTAATAATAATACTATTACTAATAATAAAGAAATACTAAATAAGAAATATAAAACCACAAAATCAAAAACGCCTATTTATAATCAAATTATATTAAAAGCGTTTCCGCATTTTGTAGCATTATTTCCTGATGCCTATAAACCAAAATCAAAGGCACAAGAAAATAAATGGTTGGATTGCCTGGATAAAATACAAAGATTAGACAATTACGATTTAAGAGAAGTTTATGAGGTGGCAAAAGATTTAAGAAATGACGAATTTTGGCAAAACAATTTTTTAAGTATTTTAAAGTTTAGAAACAAAGACAAGAACGATATTAAATATATTGACCGTTTTATGAGCGTAAAGAGGCAAAAGACGAAGCCTAACGGATTTAAAAAGGTAAAAGGTCTAATTAACTATTTTATTTATGAAAGTCCAGCAAATGGCTTAAAAGAGATTGGAGCAAAAACAAAAGGCGGAGAAATATTTGAGTTTCATATTAAGCAGTTAATGAGTACGGCAGAATTTCACGAGTTAAAAGATTACATTCAGGCAGGTAATAACTAAACTAAACACTATGAATAAACAAGTTGCAAAAGAATTAAAAATATTTACAGACCAAGTTTGTAAAAGATATTCCCAAAAAGATAGGGCAAATAATTACAACAATGAAACGTTTACGGTGCAAGAAATAATTCCTACAAGCGATCACACCGCGACAGTTATTTACGAAAAAAATACTGGAAAACGTGCAGCATTCTTTTTTTACTATATACAACCGTTTAAAAAATGGAATTACTTTGTTCCTACGGATAGCCATATAAACGGAATGAGTTGCTTTGCAAATCAAAAAATAGAAGTTGAAAGGCACAATTATAAATTTAATTTTTGAAATAAATCTAAAAAAACTTTTAAATTGAAATAATTTTTTTAATTTAGCCAAAACAAAACAAAACAAAACAAAATGAAAACATTTCAGGACTTCAATATTGACGTCGGTAATAAATCGGCGGGAAAACTTAAAACCAAATGCCCAAGTTGTAGCCATACAAGAAAAAACAAATCAGACAAATCATTATCGGTAGATATTGACAAAGGTTTGTTTAATTGCCACAATTGCGGTTGGAGTGGCACTACAAAATTTCAGAAAAAAACCGAATACATAAAACCATTATCTGTAAAAGTAAATTTAACGGATAGAGTTATTTCTTGGTTTGAAAAAAGAGCCATTACAGAACCAACTTTAGTGCATTGGAAAATAGGCGAATCATTAGAATATTTTCCGCAAGTCGGTGAAAAAAGAAAGGCCATAAATTTTAACTATTACAGAAACAAAGAACTTGTAAATGTAAAATATAGAGATGCTGAAAAGAATTTCAAAATGGTTTCAGGCGCTGAATTAATTTTTTACGGATTGGATAATATTACAGAAATGGATACTGTTTATATTGTTGAGGGCGAAATGGACGCACTATCTTTACACGAGGCGGGTATATATTCAGTTTGTAGCGTTCCTAATGGTGCAAGTAAAGGAAACCAACGTTTGGAATATTTAGACAATTGTTTTGAGTATTTTGAATTTAATAAACAAATAGTAATTTGTACAGATAACGACAATCCAGGAATCGAACTCCGAAATGAGTTGGCGCGCAGGTTTGGAGCATACCGTTGCAAATACGTTGAATTTGGCGATTTTAAGGACGCTAACGAGGTTTTAGTTTCTAAAGGTGCTAAAACATTACGAAACTTTATAAAAGACGCTAAAAACTTTCCTTTAGAAGGCGTTTTAAATATTGATAACATTTGGCAAAACGTTTTGAATTATAACGAAAATGGCGTTAAAAATTACAGCATTGGCTTACCAAATTCTGACAACTTTTTTAAATTAGCTTTTGGCGAATGGACGGTTGTTACAGGAATACCAAACTCAGGAAAATCTGACGTTGTTGATCAAATCTGCTGCAATATGGCGGTTAATTACGATATGCGTTGCGCTATGTTTTCTCCCGAATCATTTCCGTATGAAGGGCATATAAAAAGAATAGCAAACAAACTAAATGAAAAAAACTGTTCAAATGAAGATTTAAACAATACAAAAGATTTTATAGAAGACCATTTTTATTGG
>CERP01025425.1_pt1 | contig 14762 bp, 9 predicted proteins | sample 530801 | NCBI WGS metagenome assembly CERP01 (sample SAMEA2620991, study PRJEB7988) | marine metagenome | biome: marine biome (ENVO:00000447); feature: surface water layer (ENVO:00002042); material: "saline water (ENVO:00002010), including plankton (ENVO:xxxxxxxx)" | depth 5 m | reverse complement strand
ATGTTTAGTAACTCAAGCTAGAAACAACTTTGTATTATTCAAAGGGATCTAATTGATTCAACAAATGTAATTCTTACCCTCGTTGTACTGACGGGGGTAATTATTACCCTTATTAAAATTATTTAATTATATTATATTATGAAAAAAACTAAAGAATCACCTAGTCATGAAAAAGGCTGGGAAATAAAGGATAGACATTATTATTTAACGGGTAACAAAAGTCCGTTAACATTAACTATACCTAGTAAGCATACAAAAAAACACGCTTTATTATTTTACGACGAGCAAAAAGGAATGCAAAGAGAACTTCGTTATGCAACAAACCAATCCTCTGTTTTCGTAGATGAACAATTAGGTGAAGCCACTATGGGTCACATAACTTTTAAAGACGGTGTTTTAACTGTTAAAAAAAATCAACAGAACTTACAAAAAATGTTATCACTATACCACCCTTTGTTAAATGGTATATACAGAGAACACGATAAAGTTGAAGTTGCAATAGATGAGTTAGCTAACATTGAATTAGAAATAGATGCTTTAAACTTAGCTAAACAAATGGATATAGAACATCAAGAAGCTATATTAAGAGTAGAACTTGGTAGTCAAGTAGGTAAAATGAACTCTAAAGAAATTAAAAGAGATTTGCTTTTATTTGCTAAACAAAACCCAAGTACTTTTTTAGCCTTAGCTAACGATGAAAATGTTCAACTTAGAAATTTTGCTATAAAAGCAACTGAAATAAACATAATTAAATTATCTGCAGATCAAAGAACTTTTACATGGGGTTCCAACGGTAAAAAATTAATGACCGTTCCTTTTGATGAAAATCCATATTCAGCATTTGCTGCGTATCTGAAGACCGATGAAGGTGTAGAGGTATATAAATCTATAGATAAAAAAATAAATTAACAAGTGATTATAATAATAGGTGATCACTTGTGTGGTCACCTAATATTAATACAATAATAACTTATGGCAATTAACGTAAATACAGTATACACGACTGTCTTGTCTATTTTAAATAAAGAACAAAGAGGATACATAACGCCTGATGAGTTTAATAAATTAGCTACACAAGTACAGTTAGAAATATTCGAAAACTATTTTGAGGACTATAATCAACTATTAAGAATACCACAAACAGATACAGAATACGTTAATAGACAAAGAAATTATAATACAGCAATATCTATATTTAAACAGTTTGGTACAACAACAAGTGTTCCTGTAGGATTAGTTAGATCACTAAGCATAAACAATGCTGGATCTGGGTATTCAGGAGCTACAAATAGAGCAACCACAGATGTGGGAGCTGGTAGTGGTTTAACTGTTGATATTGAAACTGTAGTTCCAGGATTTTCAGTTATAAACGCGGGTCAAAACTATACAAATGGTGTGAACTTAGCCACAACAACAGGTGGTGGTGGAACTGGTTTAACTGTAAATATAAATAGTGTTGGTGTTAGTGGTAATATTACTGGTATAACAATAAACCAACCCGGTACAGGTTATGCTAATGGCAACGAAATATTAACTATAGTACAAGCTGGGCAAACAGGTACTCAATGTACAATAAAATTAAGTTCACCTAGTATTGGTGCTATACAAAACATAACAGCAAGCAATGGTGGTAGTGGTTATAGTGTGGGAGATGTTATCGGTGTTACTGGCCCAGGAACATTAGCTACAGCTACAGTGACTTCTGTTAATACATCATTATACTTTCTTCCCCCATCAAATACACATAGGATCGGTACTGTTATATTTAAAGATAAAGAAATACAAAGAGTTGATAGAAACGAACTTCTTTATTTAAACCTATCCCCAATAACAAAACCTTCCGAAACTTTCCCTATTTATACATATGAGCAGTCCACTATTGGGACTAGCGGTAATGACACGGGTCAACAACATATATACGTTTACCCTGAATCTATAACAACAGCTAGTGATGTGACTGTAAGTTATATAAGAAAACCTAATAATGTTGTGTGGGGTTTTACCACTGGAACTTTAGGTCAATATATTTATAATAAATCTTTGTCAACTCAATTTGAATTATCTAATATAGAACAAACAGAAGTTATATTAAGAATATTAGCTTACGCAGGTGTTGTTATTAGAGATCCTCAAGTAGTACAGATAGCATCTCAAGCGATTCAAGCAGAAGAAACAAACTCTAAATCATAATAAATCATGGCAGGTAGCGTAATCAAACCTCAACCGCAAGACGGACTTATACAGGAAACTGGTCAACAATACTTTCAAGGTACTCAACCTTTTAAAGGTGCTAACACTGCTGGTCAAGTATTAAAAACTACATTCAACACTGATTTAATTTTTTATGATTCTACGCCTGGTACAGAAAACTATACGTTAAATAATTTTAAGATATACACTAGTTCAAGTGCAATACCAGGAAGTTGGACAGAAAAAACAACTAACTATACTGTTAGTGGTAATGACATAACATTTACTACGGCAAGTTCTGACTATATAGTAGTACAATTAAAAATACTAGATGGTGGTAAATATGGTAACACAGTTGATCAAAAAGCTTTTGGTCAAACCGTTGAAGACAACTATGGAGGTTACCAATATGTAAAGTTACAAGATATTGTAAATAATTTTATGGTAGCTTTTGTTGGTGAAGGAAAACTTATATTAGACGTAAAAAGAACTGATATTATTTTTCACGCAAAAAGAGCTATACAGGAATTTAGCTATGATACTTTAAAAAGTATTAAATCTTCTGAATTATCAATACCAAATAGTTTAACTTTAGTTTTACCACAAGATTACGTTAATTACGTTAAGCTTTCATGGGTTGATCAACTAGGTGTTTTAAGACCTATATACCCAACAAACAACTTAACAACAAGTCCTTACAATACTCAAATACAAGACTCATCTGGTATACCTACACAAGATAATTATGGTAATGATGTTGAAGGAACTTCTCAAACACAAGAAAGATGGCATAATAGTAATATTGGTTTAATCAATGGTGATTTAAATTCAAACAATTTTACTAATGAAATGTGGGCTTATAATTGGGATTATGGTGGTGATTTCTTTGGTGGTAGCTGGGGACAAATGTTTGGCTTAGAACCACAGACTAGTCAAGTAAATGGTTGGTTTAACATGAACGAAAGAGAAGGTAAGGTTTCTTTTTCAAGTAACTTAAAAGATAAGTTAATTATATTTGAATATATATCAGATGGTTTAGCCACTGATATGGATACTAGGGTGCCTAAGTTAGCTGAAGATGCTATGTATTCATATATAACACATGCTGTAATAGCTAGCAGAATTGGTCAACCAGAATATATAGTACAAAGATTAAAAAGAGAAAAAAGCGCAAAGCTTAGAAATGCAAAAATAAGATTATCTAACATTAAACTTGATGAGATAGTTCAAGTAATGAGAGGTAAGTCTAAATGGTTAAAACACTAAATTAAATGGCTGAAGTTAAAAATGCTTTTATAGCTTCTAAAATGAACAAAGATCTTGATGCAAGACTTGTTCCGTCAGGAGAATACAGAAACGCAATAAACGCTCAGATTAGTAGATCTGAAGGAGCAGATGTAGGCGCTTTAGAAAACGTTTTAGGTAATCAACTTAAAGTAGATTTTTCTTTATTAGCTTCTTTACCATCAGGTACTTTAAAAACAATAGGGGCTTATGTAGATGAGATTAATAATTTTATATATGTTTTTTTAACTAACCATACGGGTAGCACCTATAGCACTACAGCTAAAAATTATATATTTAGATATGATGTTTTAAGCGGTGCGTCTGTTAAACTTTTAGAAGGTGCTTTTTTAAATTTCTCTACACAAAATAAAATATATGGTATAAATGTCTTAGAAGATTTTTTATTTTTTACTGACAATAGAAATCAACCTAGAAAAATTAATACAGTAATAGCGGCTGGATATGGAAATCCCTATGACAGTGAAGATACGATAAGTGTAGCTAAAATTAACCCATATCAACCAATACAGCTTTATCAAAAAATAACATCTAGCATAGCTAGTGGGTTCGCAGCGCCATCAACAGGCAAAGGTGTAGATAGCTATCAAACTACCATGCAGAATGTTAGTGATGAAGAACTACCTGATGGTAGTAACAATCCTTACTATGATCCTAATTTTGTTGGTGATACAGAGTTATTAGATGATAAGTTTATTAGATTTTCTTATAGGTTTAAATTTAAAGATGGAGAGTATTCTTTATTAGCTCCATTTACTCAAGTAGCTTTTATACCTAAACAAGATGGTTATTTTTTATATAATACTTCGAATAACGTAAACGATATGAACGATGCTTTACAGAGTACAGTTGTTCAGTTTATGGAAAATAAAGTAGATAAAATACAGTTAATAATACCTATGCCATTAAATGAAGTTGGTACTTCTTTAACAACTGGTACTATTGGTAGTTCTTTAGATATTGATGAAATAGATATTATATATAAAGAATCTGGAAACTTATCTATACAACTAGTAGATACTATAACATCAGATCAACTAACAGGTAACTCTACTTTTTATAATTATTCTTACAATTCAACTAAGCCGTGGAAAACTCTTCCACCTTCAGAATTAACTAGAGTTTATGACAAAGTACCTGTTAAAGCTTTGGCTCAAGAAGTTACAAGTAATAGAATTGTTTACGGTAACTATCAAAACAAACACACTTCTCCAGAGTCATTAGATTATAATTTAGCAGCAACATTTAAAAGTGCCTTTGCTGTGAATACAGGTGCTAATGAAGTAACTAATACCACTAGCATTGTAGAATACCCTAACAGTACTTTAAAGCAAAATAGAAATTATCAAGTTGGTTTTGTTTTATCAGATAGATACGGAAGATCTTCTTCTGTTATATTGTCCAATGCTGATGACAACATACAGTCAGGAGGAGTTAATTACGGTGGATCAACTTTGTACTTACCATATAGAGACGCTTCACTTCAAACTGAAACTTTTCCAGGTGATTCTTTAAAGGTAATATTAAATTCTTCTATAGGACCAGCGGATCCTAACCCATCAACTAATTGGCCTGGTATATATAACGGAGACAAAACAAGTTCTGAGTATAATCCTTTAGGTTGGTATTCTTACAAGATAGTTGTAAAACAAACAGAACAAGATTACTATAATGTATATCTTCCCGGTGTTATAGCTGGACAACCTAAAACATCTGAAGACAATGGTGATGAAAATGAAAACACTTTATCCCACACGGTCTTGCTAAATGATAATATAAATAAAGTACCTAGAGATTTAACAGAAGTCGGGCCGCAACAAAAACAGTTTAGAAGTTCAGTTCGTTTATTTCCAAGAGTAATAAACACAGATAAAGTCCCAACTAATAACGCTACTGGTACTCAGTATACTATAGGTGAGGGTAATAAACAATTTCAAGCAACACAAAAAGGTTTAACAGTTTCAACAATATCAAATCTTAGAGATTTATTTGATTACGATCCAGTTAATCCACCTGTGCCAGATCAATTTCCTCAGTTTTATTTATATGATTCTGATCCTTTAATAGCTAGGCTAAGTACAGAAAGTAAGCTAGGTGAGTTAGCAAGTTTTGTGACTCCAGTAGCTTTAAACAAGTCTTACGAAAGTGGTAGTGCTATATTTGGCCCTTATTTTGAAAATGCAGGTTCTTTGTGTAATACACAAGGAACTATAAGTGATGTTACATCTTACTACGCGCCTTATAACACCCCAGCATTTATAACTAGTATACGAGGCTTATCAGGAAATTATACCGCTACTAATCCTTTTAAAGCTAATTGGGTTGGTGGTCCCACAAACATACCTGTCAGTGGTTGGAGATTAGATTGTACAGCCACAGGGGTTGTGGGTAACCCAGATGGAACTGCTCCAAAAAACTGGATATCATTTGATCAGCCTTGGAATGTTCAAGTACCTGTGGGAAAACGTGTTGATATAGTTGGACAGTATAATAATATTAATCCTGGAATACAGCAGCTATCTGTAATGGAAACAGATCCTGTAGATTCTTTAATTGATATATACTATGAAACAACATCAGCTGGATTAATAACAGATATAAACAACGTAACTGCTACAGACACTGGCGCGGCAACTGCTTTATCTGGGTTTGTACCTGTAGGTTTTAACGAAGGAATTGCTCTTAATGCTAGTGTTTTTAACGCTAGTAATGGTGTTAAAGCTTTAAACGCGGCAAATCAAGTTATACCTACTGCAGATACTACTCCATCTGGATCTAACACTGTTGTATTTGCCATGACAAGCGTTATGAATAACGAATCAACACCAGCTAATGTAACAAGTTATTTTTCAAATTGGACTGGTAATCAAGCAACTGGTTTTACTGTAACTATAAATCAAGATTTCTTAAACAATGTTTGGTATGGTAGCAATGTAGGTCAAAGAACTTTCATATTTAACTTTACTGTTTCTGTAAACGGCTTTAATAATTCTACAGCATTTTCAAGAACTATAGACTTAGAAAATATAAATCCTATATTATGTCCTAATGGAAACGCTATAGACGTAAATTTAAGTGTATCAGCTAGCCAGATAACAAACATTGTAGCTAAAAACGGAGCAAGTCCTTGTGTAGCTAATGGTAATTTAAACTCAGGTAGAGATATCACATGGAGTATTATTTCAGCTGTAGGAGCCAACGGTAATAGTTATGTAAATAGATTTTCAATAGCTAGTACAGCTACAAATCTACAATCTACCGCTACGCTTAGTAGAAATATGGGTGGTGGGTTTATAACTCAAAATTATACCATAACAGTTAGAGCCAGTGATCCAGGTGGTTCAACAGATCAAGTGGTTAATATAACTATGGGTAACACGCCTCAATACGTTAAAGACCATGTTTTAACATTAGTATTACAAGGTGAAAGTCAAGGTGATGATTTTGAGTGCACTATAATAAGTATAAATGATAGTACCACAGCAAATAACGGATGGTATATTTTTGATTACGAATGGGATACTTTGAATAACTCTAATCCAATATTACTAGATAGAACTAATGCTTGTACTGGTAATTGCTCTCAGTTTAGTGGTGAGTGGTTTTTTAGTTCAACAAGTCAATCTGATGCTTTAGACTTATGGGAATCATCTAAACCAAGCGGATCTTACGCTGGCTCAACTACTACCACCATAAATATAGGATTAAACTATCAGTTTGCTATTGTGTAATGAAATTGTATAGTAAAAAAGAAATAGATATCTATATAAAAAAATTGTTACAATTAAAATGGGCTAATTATGATGTATATTTAGTAGGTGGTGCGCTTTATAAACAAAAAACAAAAGACATAGATATATGTATTGTTGGGCGTAATGATTCAAATAAAGTTTTTAAACTAATGGAACAAAGTAGAAATTTAGGTCCATTTGATGTTTACTATTTGGGTGATGAAGATCAAATAGATAACCAAAAACGATACTCTGCTAAATCTTATGATAGAGGGCATAGCAAAGCAAAGCAAAGAAAAGGTGAATGGATTGATGGATTATTCTGGCAATATTTAGACTTTTCGTATAAAAAATTTAATCCAAAACCACTATTAATATATAAAGGTAGCGGAAGTTAATAAAAAAATAAGTAACTATATTAATATGGCGGCTATAATAGAAGTAAAATATTTCAACTCTTTTCTATTGAAAAAGACTATAAATTATAACTCGTCATCACCAAGTGGTGCTACGAATCTTCCAGTTTGGAATGGCTCTAGAGGTATGCAAAAAACTGGTTCTAATCCATTAACTATAGGTGTTTATCCAATTATAGATAATTTAAACTCTACTAATAATTGGCTTATAGAAGAATCTAGAATAAGAGGTGGTTATAATAATACTATTGTTGATTTAGGGCCTAGAGCTTTTTTAGTGGAAGAAGAACTAAACGGTATACAGAGAATTAACTCTTTGATATATTCTGGAATATTTAATTCTAGAACAGGTATAAACCAAACAAATGTTTTTCCAGTGGGTGATGATATTAGTAAGAGTTTAGATCCTTCACAAGGTAGCATACAAAGGTTATTTGCTGAAAACACAAACTTAACTATATTTCAAGAAAATAAAGTTAGCTATTCTTTAATAGATAAAGATGCTATATACACAGCTGAAGGTGGTGGTGTTCAAGTAAGTCAATTAAATTTAGTGTTAGGTCAAATAGTACCTTACTTAGGTAATTTTGGTATAGGTAAAAATCCAGAATCATTTGCAACTTATGGATTTAGAAAGTACTTTGTTGATCCAGACAGAGGAGCTGTTTTAAGACTATCTAGGGACGGTATAACTGAAATATCTAACTATGGTATGTATGATTTCTTTAGAGATGAATTATCTAATGTAAATACAAATACTAGTTCTGGAAATATACCAGGTGGTTGGGATATACACAATAAGCAATATGTAGTTTCTTTACAAAATACAGCTAATAATAAATTTAACACGTTATCTTTTGATGAATCAGTAAGAGGTTGGACTAGTTTCTTTACTTACAAACCAGAATTTATGGTTAGTTTAAGAAATGATTTCTATAGCCTTAATAATGGTATATTGTATCAACATTATAGTGATTCCGTAAACAGAGGTAATTTTTATGGAACAAATAACAATACGTCTATAACGTTTATATTTAACCCTAATGTAAGCATGTCTAAAAACTTTAAGACTGTAAACTATGAAGGTAGTAACGGTTGGAGAATAGACTCTATAGAATCTGATCAAACTGGACCTGATAGTTACAATGGTACGTATAGTAACGTTACAGATCTTACAGCATCTATACCAAGTTATTTAGGTGGAGAATATATATTAAACCCTGCTACTAACGAGGTTGTTTATCCAGCACAGTATGGTACTGTATTTGGAAATGATAATCCTCCATATAATAGAAATTATGCCGGGTTCGTTAGAAAAGAAAACAAGTATGTTGCAAACTTAATTAATGCAACACCGTCTACTCAAGGTGAAGTTATTTTTGGTAATCAAATGAGTGGTATAAAAGGGTACTTCACAACAGTAACAATATCAACAGATGATGCAACAGCAGTAGGAGAAGTTAAAGAATTATTTGCTGTCTCTTCTGAATATGTACAGTCGGCTTATTAAATTAAATTAAATGGATTTTAAAACAAGAACATTACTAGAGGAAGACTATAGTATGTTAGAAAACTGGTGGAAAGCTTGGGGCTGGCCAGCAGTAAGTAAAGATATACTACCAGACAATGGAACTGGTGGAGTGATGGTTGAATACAAAGATAAACCTATTGTAGCTGGATTTATATACTGGAGCAATTCTGGTTTATGCTGGTTTGATTGGGTCGTATCAGATCCTGAAGGTAACAAAAGAGCTAGACCTTTAGCTGTAAAACTTTTGATTGAAACAGTTGAACAGATGGTTAAAGATGCGGGTAAGAAATGCATCATGTCAATAAGCAGAAGTAACAGTCTGTTAAAGATACATAAAAAATTAGATTGGGTTGTTGATGAAACACCTTCCCATGAAATGATAAAAAGAATAATTTAAAACAATATAAAGATGGCAGTAGTATCAGCAGTAGCGGTAGGCGTAGGTATAGCAGCATCAGCAGTTGGTGGCGCTGTGGCTGCTAATCAAGCTAAGCAAGCGGCAAAAGGCTATAAAAACGAAAAAGAAAGAGCTAGGGCAGAGATTGAACAAATAAAATCAGAGAGAACCCCTATAGTAAATCCATACGCTGGGGTCACTGATCTTAGTGGTATGGTGAGTAATCCGTTTGCTAATCTAGGTGTTGCAACTCAAGCTGCTGAATTCCAAGCAGAACAAGCTGATATGTCTTTAGCTAGTAGTTTAGATTTATTAGCGGCAACAGGTGCTGGTGCAGGTGGTGCAACCGCTTTAGCTCAAGCTGCATTACAAAGTAAAAAAGGTATATCTGCTAGTATAGAACAACAGGAAGCTGCTAACGAGAAACTTAGAGCACAAGGTCAAAGCGAGGCTGATAAGCTAAAGATGAGTGAACAAATGAGATTACAACAAGCGGATGCCGCTGGAATACAGTATGAGTTTCAAGCTAGAGAAGCTAGAACAAATGCTGATTTAGGTTTTGCCGCTGGTAATATGCAGCAAGCCGCGCAGAATCAAGCAAACGCTAAAGCTGCTCAAGGTCAAGCTTGGGGTAATGCTTTAAGTGGAATAGGTGGTGGGCTAATGGCTGTTGGTGGAGCTGCAAAATAGGTGTAAAAAATAAAAAAATATGAGCGCATACGATAACCCAAGAATAATAAACGATCAATCTGCTATGGCTTGGGCTAACGCCTCTGCTAAGGTTACACAAACTATGCTTCAAGGCATACAAAACGTAGTAAAGTTTAGAAATCAACAAAAAGCTATTGCTGAAGCAAAACAAGAAAAGTTTAATTCAGTGTGGACAGCTGCTTCACTTACTCAAAACAAAAACCTAACCGACGCTATAGCTACAGCTAAAGCTGATCCTAATGCTGATAAAACTTTAATAGAGCAATTTCAAAGAATACAAGAAACATTAATGCAAGGTGGTGAAGGTGTTATGGGTTCTATAGAAGCTCAAACTTTATTAATGACTAAATCTAATTTAAGTAGAGAAGAAAGAAACGAGCTACAAAATATAGTTAACAGATCAAACACAAACATGGCTTCAATAGTTAACGACGGCGGTAAGATAATGACTGACGTAGAGTTAATAAAGTCTTACGCTGGAAGCAGTGGTCCACAAAGAACTATGTTTTGGGAAGGTGGTAGCAATGGTGTTGCAGGTCAAATAGCATCTCAACTAGCTGGCATGAGTTTAAGTAACATAGCTATAGACGGTGTCACATCAACTAAAAAAGCAACACATACTTCTGAAGGTAATTTTGTAACAATAGAAAGCACATTAAAGAAAAGTAATGACTTAGTAAAAAATCTAGATCTTAATAAAGACTTTATAAAAGATAACGGAGACGGTACAGTAACATTTAAATGGCAAAAGAATATGTCACAGTGGGATGGTAATCTTCTTAACAAAACAGAAGACGGAACTGATTATGATAAAATAGCTAAAGAGCAAGGTATAGATGAAAATGGAGAACTAGCTAAGTCTTTTAGAACTCCATTAAACGCTATAACTTCAGTTGGTAAAGATGGTTATCAAAACGTTATAAGCAGAGAGTTTGTAGATACACAGGCGTTGGATAACAAGTTTGAATCTACATTGAAAGGTAGAGCTGCAAGCATTTTAGGCATGGATAACCCTGAAGCAATACAAGCATACTTAGAACAAAGACTAGGTATGGGTGAAGTTAATATAAAGAAGTTCTTAGAAAAAACACAAGCTGATAAAATTAAAACACTTACTGAGCTAGAAATGGTTGCTATGCGAGAGCATTATGACCTAGTGCCTGAGGTAGATGGTATTGATGCTTTTGATAAAGAAGCATTAAAAGATAAAGTAAACCCTAGGACAGGTGCTAAATATACAGAGCAAGAATTAACTAACATGGCTACTATGGGTGATCAACCTGGATTTAAATTAGTTGTTAGAAAATTAAGTCAAGAAGATGTTGATCAACTTAATGAAGCTGGTATAAACGGTTACTCAGAAGGTATGGAAGGTTATTTTTACGAAACACTTTCTACAAAATCTACACCAGGTGGTAATTTCACTCCAAAGCAATTCGATAAGATTTTTGGTCCAATATTTGAAGCTGTTAAAGAAGAGGATGCGAACATGTCAGAAATTTTTGCCTCAATTGTTCCTACACCCTCTACATACGGTCAGAGTGGTTTAAAAGTTTACTATGGTTATGACGCGGATGCAGATACACCTGGGGTTCGTAAGTATGCGGCTAATGCAGTTGGTGTTTATGAATTTAGTGGCAAGACAATTCCCGATGCAGTGCTAAAAACAATATACAGATAATATGGCAGATAAAAAAACAGTTTATGTTATAGACGGTCAAGAGTACACTATAGACGAGGTAAAAGACTTTGCTTCAGCTGCGGGTTTAAATTTAAAAGATTATTTATCTAAAAATAATATAACCACAAAAGAAATTGAAGATGTTGAAAAAGATTTTCAAGAGGGTGTTGTAGACCAGAAGGATGCGACTGTAACACCCAAAACCCCCGAAGCATCCGAGAGATTCGCTTTGGAATCACAGCTGGAAAATATTTTATCGGAATACAAAAAAGTTGAACCAGGTGGTGTATTTGGAGATAAGTATAATGGCACTAGAGCTGGCAAAATGCTACTTGATGAAAAATATTCTAATGTAAGGAAAAAACTAAAAGATGCTTATAGAGATTCAGAAATGGATATCGATAAACCAATGTCTATTATAGATAAGACAGAGGAAGAAGTTCAATCATTTTTAATGGATAAATACCCAGGTGTTTTTATAGAACAAACGGGTGTTAGAAATGCGTTAAACATAGTTTTACCTGGAACAGATAAATCCATAGAACTAGACTTACAACCATTTACTTTAGACGGTAGAGACGAAGCTGTAGAAGTTTTAAAAAAGCTAGACAAAGCATATAAAAGCCAAACAGATGAAGAGCTAGTGGTTAATACTGTTGGCCAGTTAGCTGATATACTTGGCGAAACTCAAGATGATACAGTTGTAAACAAAGCTTTAGAAGGCACTGGTTATAGTGTTTCTGTAAATCAATCTAGTGGATCGAGAAAAGATGGAACATATCAACCCTATTCCTACAATATCTTAAAAGATGGTATTGTAGTTGAAGAAAAGTTAAATGTAGATAAGCTAAGATCTTTCATAAAAGAAGATTTAGGCGAAGAAGGTTACGAGATAATAAAAAACAACAGCTACGAAGCAACTAGTAATTACTTAGAAGAAAAAGCCAGAAAAGTTAAGCAAGAAGAAAAAGTTATTACATCTAATAAATCTTTAGATTTAGAATACTTTAGAAAAACTTTTGGTGAAGATTTAATAAGCACGTTGCAAAATGAACTTTCAGAAAGTAATAAACTTACTGAAGAAGAAATAAACGAAATAAGACAGTATGAAGGTGTAGATGATGGCGCTCAAATGGTTTATAATGCCAAATTAGACAAAATGATAAAAATACCTGTGTCTATGGATAAAGCAGTAACAGCTGCTAAAAACCTTGGAGGTTTATCAGAAGGCATAAGAGAAAAAATAAACTCTATAGGGGGTGAAGAATTTGCTTTGAGTATTTATAAAAGAGGTATTGAAGAATTAAAAAAAGAAGAACTACTCAACAGATCTAGAACTATAGGGGAAAGAATCATGCATAAGTCTGGTAATCAAAACTTAATTAGACTAGGTCAAGGAATTGGTAAAATTGAAAAAGAAAAATTTGATCAAAGAATAAAAGAACAAGTCGAAGAATTACCTAAAATATATGAAAAAAATATAGGTGATGTTTTAAACACTAGAGCTAAACAACTTTTAAATAACGCACCAGCAGACACTAAACTTTCTGTAGACTATACACCTAGTGGTGATCCAGTTTTTTCACTAACAAATAGTAGAAAACTTAACACAGAAGAGGGTAAGTTATTTAATCAAGTAAAATCTGAAATGTTTAAGTTGCAAAATGATTTTGCTAATCTTCAATCAGACTACTCTGCTACTTTAGAAAATATGCAAAGAGAGGTTTCTGAATTTTACGCAGCTAATCCAGTGGACGCTGAGGTTTTTAAAGATTCTATGAAAGAGTATGGGTTAGGTAAGTTATTCGCTAAAGACATTAATGATGCTTTTGCAGGAATACTTCTATCCGTGCCAACGCTCGTAGATTCTGAGTGGGCTTTAGAGGCTCAAAAAAGACTAAATGCTAAAGACGAGTACTTTGAAACCATGGGAAGCTATGGTGATGGTGATTTTGGTACTTACTTTTTTAGAACATTAGGTCAGCAGTCTGGTAACATAACACTGGCTATAGCTACTGGTGGTGTAGGATCAGCGGCTGGTTTATCCTCTGCTATGACGGCTAATGCTATTGGTGGTTTATTCGGTATATCATCAGGTACACAAACATATCGCGATTTAAAAACACAGCAACAAATAGTTGGTACAGCTGACAAGCAAGCTAAAATTGCTTTAGATGCTTATGAAAACGGTGTTATAGATTTTTATACTTATACTAATACTATGAGGGACATAAATCAAGCAAAAGCCATGTACGAAATAAGCGATTCCCAAATAGTAAACGCTTCATTAGCTAATGGTATAATTGAAGGTACTGTAACTAGGTTTTTAGGTACAGCTCCTAACACTATAAAACTTTTAAAGGATTTTAAATCTCCTACGTCTTTAACAAGCATAGCTAAAAATTTACGTGCAAATAAGTATCAGAAAATAGCTGACTTAATAGGTAAGCCTTTGTTAACACGAGGTGCAGGGGAAATTGCTGAGGAAGAAATAATATACGGTGGTCAGCAGTTTATAACAGAATATGGTATACTTGATAGAGAACTAGATCTTAGTGCTTGGGACGATACTGCTATGTCTACTATAATAACACTAGGTGTTTCACAAAGCCCAGGTGTTGCTTATTCTGGTATAGTAAACTACAATGCCACTAAAAAGTTTGAAGAAAAAATAAACAAGCTTAGAATAAATAATAACGAGCTTAGTACGTTGATACAAGATTCTAAATTAGATGATAAACAAAAAGAGTTGTTGTTATCTGATATGGCTTCAAACCTACAAGAGCAAGGACTAGAAGTT
>CERP01010464.1_pt1 | contig 14772 bp, 19 predicted proteins | sample 530801 | NCBI WGS metagenome assembly CERP01 (sample SAMEA2620991, study PRJEB7988) | marine metagenome | biome: marine biome (ENVO:00000447); feature: surface water layer (ENVO:00002042); material: "saline water (ENVO:00002010), including plankton (ENVO:xxxxxxxx)" | depth 5 m | reverse complement strand
CCCGACCCATACAGCCAAGACAATAATTATAGGGTAAAGCAGCATACCAGCAGCACATGCTATTGTCAGCCGCCTCTGCGTGTCTCTCTTAGCGTTCTGATCGTCCATTCGCAGCCGACGATCTTCAATCATAAACTCACGCTCATCCGCGTCGATCTTGCCGTTTGAATTGAGATCGTATTTTTCTTTTGCCATTTACGAAATACTCCGCTGCACGTTTATCTCTGGTTATTATAACAACTTTTCCCCATTTGTCATAGACCACATAATTTCCGTGCTTATTTTGGTATAACCTCAAAACAATAAACCGCTATTGTGCTACTCGTAATCAAAACTTTTGCGTCAACCATAGCCTTCTGACACGCTTCACTCGTTTGAAACTGGCCTAGCTCGTAATGTTCGAGCGTTCCATTCGTAAACATGAACCAGACCGCAATCCACATCAGTAATTACCGTTTCTTTCGTTGTACAAGTACAAAACAAAAATCAGAGAGGCTATTCCACCGAGTAGCAGAAGCCCGATAATAATAGCGTTGACGCAGTTATCTATGAACTCTTGCCTTTTATATACTAATTCTCTCTGTATTTTCCGCTGCTCTGCCTCCATTTTTATGATTTCCTGCCAAGCGCTGGGTCCATACGTCCAAGAAATATGCGATTTCAGAGATTCACGCATCTCCTTGGCTTTTTGTTTATGCGCCCAAAGTTCGATCACGTCGGTATCAGTATCTGAAAAAATCTTGTAAACAGGCGGGTTTCGCGCTCTTTCTTCCATGTAGTCAATATCAGACATAGCCTTAGACCACTGCCCTATTGTGCCAGACATTGACGAAATATCTCGGCCCACGTCCACTGCTTTTTTAATACCCTGAAAGGCCGCTGTTGCCGCAGCAATTGCACTTATAGGGTCCATAGCTTACCGTTCCATCAGCCTATCTATTTTTTCCTCGATACGATCAAACCGCGAAACAATTTGGCCCATCACTGTCGTGCTATCAGACTTTGTCACATATTCTTTCGCGACTTCTTCTCTGGTTTTGTTTAGCAGTATAGAAACGCGCCCAAGCTCCGAATGCTGGGCCTTCAACCACCATCCAATCCCACCAACAGCGGCAGTGAGACAAACATTTATGAGCGCGTTAATTTCCATTTATTCAGCTGCAATATCTTGTGACGTTTCTAGCTCTGCCTTTAATCGAGCCATAAAGAACTCGCGACCGCCTTGCAGTTGGGTCAGATTAAACTGAGCGGAGCCGATCTTTTGATCAAGCGATTGAATGTGGTTAATACATCCCTTCGCCTCATCGCTTAATTGATCTTCAGTATATTCGATATCGTCAATCGTAATGACCTTTTTGTCTTCAGTCATGTTGATCTCCTTTCGGTTGGGGTTAAAATTAATTACGCTTCTAATGCTGCTATTCTAGCTTCCAAGCTGTCGATCTTTGTAAGTGCCTCGCGCAGCGCGGCCGTGAGCAATGGCACCATTTTCGACTGATCTATTCCTTGGTAGTCTGGGTTTCCATCCGCATCAACTGCATCCTTCTCACCTGTTACAGCCTCCGGAACTACTATAGCGGCTTCATGCGCTATGAAGCCGTCACTCCTTTCGCCGCTAACAATCCATTCAAAGTTTACAGGATTAAGGGCTTGGACGCGGGCAGATGCACCTGTCATTTGCTGTACGTCAGTCTTTAGTCTGTGGTCCGAACCAGTATTGTATGTAACTACGTTTGATCCATTAACGCTGATGTAACCAACTCTGCCAGTACTTGTCCCTCTAAAGAAGTCCACAAGCCTTGCGGAGCCAGATGTAGCACCATTTATACAGGCAATAGCGGCTGACCCCGCATTAGATCGATAGACTGTAATCTTCCCGCCATAAATGTTCGCTTCTGTACCAACTAAAAAATTACCGTCCGATTTTAAAGTCATCTGTGGCGTATCGGTTTCATAATTTGAAATGCCACCAGCGAAATGGATATCCATAAGTCCAGCGGAACTCGTTGCTTTCGACCACATCCCAGCAAAATGATCTTCAGTCCCAGTGTTATCGTCATGTCCAAACAGGAGGGCACCAATAAACTCGCCGCCAGCAACGGCGTTGTCATTGCGATAGGCTATTATTTCGCCGCCAGTTGCGCCGCCTACCACCATATTTTTACGAGAGTCAGAACCTATACCTGTGATAGTTGTGTCAGTAGTGCCGACTCTAACGTCACCGTCTGATGTGATCCTCAGACGCTCCTCACTATTTGTACTGAAGTTGATTGCCCTGTCACCAACAGCGGAAAGCGAAAACGTACTAGCGTCAAAAGAGAAAATTTCACCGATTAAATTACCGCCACGCTCAATATCAATAATGCCGCCGTTAGTTGCGTGATCAAGCGTTAATACAGTATAGCCAGAGTATGCGTTGGGCGAAGTCGTACCAATCCCAGCATTACCCGCTGACGTAATCCGCATCTTCTCAACATTCGATGGAGCGAATATAACACTGCTAGCCGCTTCTTCCGAACCCACAACCGTGTTCACACCCGCAGTCCCTCTAAGAGGTGAGCCGTTTGTTCCATTCCAACGAGCCAATGCTGACAGAGAATAATCGTCACTGGCACGTTTAAAATAATAGCGATCTACTCCACGAACCTGTCCGTCAACGTCTATTCCGTAACTGGCAGTTGTCAGTTTGGGATTTCTATTATTATAAAGAGTTGTTGCCCCACCATTAAGGACACTGAATGTTTCTTCATCGGAAGGGTTTCTAAATGTTACACCAGAACCATTGCTGATAAGTTCTAGATTCCCAGCGCCAGCATCATAAATCTTCGAAGCACCCGCTTCTTCATCATGATAAATCTGCAAATCATTAGAATCCCCCAAAATGATTTTGTCGTCATCGCGCAATGTAAGGTTACCAGACAGAGACAGACCTTCGGACATTGAAACAATACCTGTCCCTCCGTCCACTTTTAGAGCGGTCTGGCTGTTGCCGCTTTCAACTCTGAAATCAACGTCATTCATGGAGTCGTTAAAAACAGCCTCGCCGTTTACACCGCCTTCGTCAGTACGAAGTCGGAACATATTAATACCATCGCCAGCCGATAGCAGATTTATATCAAGACGTGCTGTCTCGGCACCATCAGTAGGACTTTCGATAAACGTATCAATCTTAGCATATTGCTGTTTACCGCCAGCGGAGTTCTCACCACTGAAATAAATCTGACCGATATCATCGTTAGCTGCGGGGGTGGCACTGTCACGATATAGATCAAGTCTAGGCCCATCATTTGCGGATGGGTCAGTTGATCTTATAGTTACGTTAGCCGCTGCGATGTCTGATTCTACTGAAATGCCGCCAATGCTTGTCAGTAAACGCTGTGATCCGTTGTGATACAGCCTAACCGCGCCATCTGCTGCTCCCTGCATATACAACTCGCCACCAGTGCTTTGCTCTAGCTGTATATTGTTTCCACGAAGCCTCAAGTTTCCAGTTCCAGTTTCACTGATGTAACTATTGTTGGCGTCGTTGTATATTTGAAGAATATTAGGACTGGTTCCAAATACGGCCCTACTAGAACGATAATTTATATTACCAGTCATGTTGCCGCCGGTTGTCATCAATGCGCCAGATGATGCAACGTTGGACGTATCGGTTACGTCGGCCCCATCCTCAACATTTAAAGCATTCAAAAGCGACGATTTGGCAATAGACCCAGTGAGACCGACAACTGATTGAACTGCGTCAGTCTGATCGTGCTTAGACCAGTTTCCAGCGTAGGTTGACGAAGAAGCGTTATCGGTTGTGGCTACTATGTTGTCGCCAATGTCAAACGTTACGCCGCTCACGGTTCCCGCAACTGACACATAATAGAACCAACCAATTTGAGCAGACCCAGAACCGGGGAAACTGCCAGATGACGCGTTCCAATTGCCTTTGTAAACCATACCATTCGCAAGTGCGGCAATTTCGGTTTCCATTTGGTCCAGATCGACGGCCTGAGTGACTGTTATTAAATCCAGCTTTGTTCCATCTTCAGCTATATTTCTGCCATCTACAGAACCGCTGACTCCAATATTGCCAGTAACATTGATTCCGCCGCTAGTAGTTTTCAGTTTGAAACTTCGACTATGGTAAAGAATTGTCGTACCCGAATTAAAGACACGAAAGGTCTCCTCATCCGAGGGGTTTCTAAATGTAACACCATTTCCATTTGAAATAAGTTCTAGATTTCCAGCTCCATTATCATAAATTTTTGAGGCACCCGATTCTTCATCGTGATAAATTTGCAAATCATTAGAATCACCCATGACGATTTTGTTATTGTCGCCGAATGTAACATTTCCGGTCATGTTGCCGCCAGTTGTCATTAGCGCTCCAGCGGTGGCTACGTTGGCTGTGTCAGTTACGTCAGCGCTTGCCTCAATACCGTCTAGCTTTGCACCGTCCACGGCAACATCGCGACCATCAACTTCGCCGTCTTTTAACAATACGCTGTCAATCGTAACGCCGCCATCCGCTGTGGTTTCATCAATCGTATCAACTGTTATTTTCTGGCTGGCGGTTATAATAATGTCATTTGCGCCAGATGTGTTTCCATTGGCTAAAATTTCTGACAACTCATTTACATCGCCAACCTGACCATCCACGTAGGCTTTGATTGATTGCTGTGTTGCCAGCGCTGTAGCGCTATCGGAAGCCAAATCATCTTCATCGAGGATAGCTGTGACAGTCGTGCTTGACGCAATCGTAAAGTCTGTGCTTGCTGTAAGATTGGTTGCCGTAACCGCCACTGGATCGTTTGCGCCGATGATTGCGCCGTCGATTGCCCCACCGTTTACATCGATGGAAGTTATTGGAGCCGCGCCGTCAACCTTTTCGATGGCGGCGTTGATCTTAGTGCGAACGCTAAAACCGCTTTCGCCATTGTCAAAAGTAGGCATTTCTGGCCTCCATAAAGTTTATTTGCATTTGTATTCTATCACAAAACCGCGCCATCCAAAACTGGCAATAACTTTCACTCTGGATCGGAGATTTCTGCGCTATCTTCTTCATTTTCGCTTGCAAGATATGGCTGCAAAGTTCTTTCTAGCTGCCCAACCATTGCTTTCAAGTATGCAATTTGGGCCGCATCCGACATAGGAGCGATCTTAGAATTGTCTTTTTTCAGTTCTGTTATTTCTTTGTGTTGCGCCAAAATCAAATCTTGTGCGCTAGAAAGTTCAGCTTCCAGTTCTGTCTTTAGCATATAAAATCTCCTACTTTTATCATTACGTTGCCGACTCGCCGCCATCTGCCATTAGGTGGACTGAAAATGCTAAATTACTGGCTCCGGTAAATCGTAAGAGAGAAAGTGCCCCGGTACGCGTCAAAGTTCCTGTCGTTCGTATTGCGTTGTCTCCAACACAAAAGAAATTTCCTGATGCAAAATCGACATAACCATGTAAGGTCAAAGAGCTTGTGCTTGAAGGAATGCTGAACAGTGTTTGAGCAGTTCCAAAAGAGTTTGCATAGGAATTAATTCTAAAATTTTGAGCGGAAGGGCCAGTATTTTTTACTCCTACAAAAAAACGCGCACCGCCGAAATTAGTGACAGTGAAATTCAAATTGCCAGTTGTGCCTGATCCGGATTGATTCTTGGTGGCAATCTTTGGAGCGTTAGCTGCACCCTCTGCTAATGCTTCTACGTTTTCAAGCGCTGCCGTGCCAAATTCGGACGTGACAGGATCGTTTGGACCTGTGTTTACCGTTGATGGGTCTGTCCATGTTGCCATTTTAAATTACCTCAGAAATACAAATAGGGGCCAGTGCCGTCAGGGAACTCTAACGTGTTTTCGTTCACAAAGTAAGTGCCTACCGACCTTTGGCTATCCGTTGATGAACTATAAGTAGGACGGCTGTTCTCCGTTATAAATCCATAACGCCCAGTAAATTGATAGCTTTGCGCCTTTGCCTTGAGTCTATGCCCCGGCACAACTTCCTCAATAGAAGTGATTTGCATATCAGTAGGTAGGCTGTTCCCAGTGTCATCTTGCAGCAATCGGCTTTGCACGGTTACAGGCGAAGCGACTTCAATATCGCCCTCGTCTTTCACGTCATATTCAAACGTAATTTCGCGCGGCGTGTCGCGATAACGGTTCAACAATCTGGCGACCACTGGCGTCGCGACGACATTAGAACCAGCCTCGCCAAGCCATCGCGTAAAAACTTCGTGGGTTTGAGTTTGGTCATACTCCAATTCACTTTCAGCTTCGCCGTCGATCGCCACGGCTACCCGCCGAAAATTGTCACCACTTGTAACGCTTGCAGTATAATCAATAACCCCATGATAAAACAAAACACGCGAAAGCCTTTCATCATACAAGTCCGTCACGCCTGTTTTATCCTCAATAAATGTGGCGTTGTCAGATAGGTCTGGGGCTGTCTCGTTATAATCTAGCGGCCTATTTGCTCTCATTAAAAGCTGGGCAGTTTCATCGTCCCACCACCACATTGCTCCAAACTTTGACAATTCAGAAAGCAGATTTGAAACGCCTGTTGGCTTGGTGATGATGGTGTTCATCGTGTAATTACTAAGCCACCTTGCAGCCTCGGCTGTCCAGTTGGACAAATTAATATAAGACGCATCGACATCCGCATAATTAACTAGCAAATCACGCGCAACGGATGCAATGTTTCCATCCTCGGCGACATAACAAAGCTGGAAGCTGTCGTCGATGCTATGTGTAGAAGCCTCTGAGCCGCCCTGAGAGCGACCTGTCAGCGTGATTGTGTCGCTCGACCTAGTGAACGTAACAATCTCGGAGCCTATAGCCGCTGTGCCGCTTGTTGGGTATTCATCGCCAATATCTTCTGGTGTTAGATCAAACGATGGCGTCCCTGTTTCCGCAATATTTGCGCCCAACTTGCCTTTGCTTGGCTTTGGTGCTTGAGCCTTTTTGTTATCAGCCAAATCCAAAACATCGCTTGCCGTGATAGTCACATTTCCAGCCGCATCTGGACCCGACCATTCGGTTATGACGTAATTGCGAGTCCGCATAGAAGCAAGGCTGTCACCAACATAACCCTCTTTAACCCGCAGAGAGCGCCCGACATAGTAAGGGAAACGACGCCTTAACTTGGCAAAGAACGTGCCACGATCCAGCGGGTTATAGCCTCCCTCATCGTTCTGAGCAGTGCCGTCAACTCTCTGGCTCTGGTAACGGTCAAACCAAATGTCACTATCCGCAAAATCCTTAAAGGATACCTTGACCCTTGCCCTCTTTCCAAGGCTGGCTTTACGGTCTGATACACCGCCTAGATTAATTTCTATCGGGTTTGTGCTAACGGATTGCAGTGCCGGGTAAACACGATCAGAGCGCTTGAACCCATTTTGATTTCTGGCAAAGCGCAAGGTTTCAATGCTAGTGGCAAAGTTTGGTTTGTCTTGGCATGTGAAATAGGTGTTAAAACACTTCCGAACGTCCGATGAACTTAGAGAAGCTGTGCAAGCTCCAGAGCCATAAGTAAGCGAACATCTGTTAATATCTAACTCAACTATTTGAAGGCTCTCACGCGTCGTCATAGCATCTCAGCCCCATGTTAAAGCTCATAAGGTCTCTTGGCCCAGAATTGGTTGGGTTTATGGTTTCGCCTTCACGCCAAGCGTAAAACAAATCCCCATATTTGGTTGGACGCCATGCCCAGAAAAAACCCTTGCCGTCGTTGTGATGCTTCAAGAAGCCCTTAAAGTCAGTGCCGCGAATAAATGCCGGGTCAATATTGGTTAATTGTGCGTTAAGACTTGACCCACGTCTGGCAACTAGATTGCCCAAAAGGTTCCCGCCTTGGCTCACGTTTGATTGGAGAATAACATTATTCGGCGTGATTGGTGACGTAAATCCTTGATATATTCTGCGAGGCAACGTCATAACCGTCCCAGCAAAAGCCACGCCAATCTCAACATTTTGCGTGATTAATCTAACTCTGATGCGCCACTGCACCGCTGTAATATCATCAAAATATGCCACGACTGCCTGATTGTCTGTAGGGCTAAACGACTCAATTGTCTGCCATGACGTCGTTAAATATTCAAATCTAAGCTGTCCACCTATGTCGGAAATATTGTGCGCTGCCACTGCCATCGCGTTCAACGTAACAGGCGTCGAAAATGTTATAGTCATTGTTGCAGTTTGCCCGACTGTCGGAGTGCAAATCCATGCGTCGTAAGTGGTTCCCGTTTGAGCGTTGGAAGCGCTTTCGACCTCGGCTCCCGCCGCTGTCGCATATGTTGCGGAGAGCGCATCGTTCTCCCAGAATATCAATGGATTATTACTAGTTCCCGCTGTGGCTAATGCGGCTGCTTTGGTGGGGTCAATTAAAATAGTCATGCGAAACTCACACTTAATCCTCTGTCTCCGGCCTCATCTTGCAAGGCGTCAAACAGACTTGTTATAGATGCGCCAGTGAACAGGCTGTTAGGGTCAAGGCCGCTTATCCTTGCTTCCATTGGTCTTGATGCTGTTTGTTGACCAATACCACCTCCACCAGCGCCACCGCCGCCACCGCCAGTTGCGTTTGCGCTTGATATTTGAGAAATCAAAGCGCCTGTCTTAGCAAGAGAAGCAGCGGTAAATGCCGCAGCGACAGGTGGGCCACCTATTTTCATACCTTTGTCCCAAGCCGCTACCGCAGCGCTGTAGCCGCTTACTACAGCCTCGCCCAGAGCCGCAGCCTTGCCAATGTTAAATAAACTTTTGCTACTTGATTGCATAAGTGTCGCCAAGTCACCGAACATTCCAGAATACCCCGCCAATGTGGATCTTTGCTGCATACGCTCTAAATTTTCCATCGCTTCGATGTGGGCGGCTTTTTGATCCAGTTCTAACTGGTCAAACTCGGCTTGCTTTAAATGCCCAGCTTCTAGAGACTTGGTGAGAACGTCCATTCTTCTATCATTTGACGCAAGTTCTAATTCCTCTTTTGTCATAAGGGATTTTTTCAAGCGCTCCAATTCGCCCGGAAGTGGGTCAGTTTTGCCGCCGCCTTTGGGTTTGTTTTTAGGCGGTTTATACCCCGGCAATAATGCGGCAACTCCACCTTTGGGAATTTCGAGGAACGACTTTGTGGTCACTGGAAGACTTAATAATTCTCCAGCAAGTGTCTTTACAGCTACTGCGCCAGATGCCGCAGATGTTTGAAGGTCTCTAAGTTTCTCAACAATAGGGATAAGCACCTCTGGAACTTTGTGACCTTCGGTAACAGTACCAGCAAGAAGTTTAAGAAGATCGGCGGATGCTGCAGAAACGTTTTCAAAACCTTCTGTTTTTTCAAGTTTCTTTAAACCTATGATAAATTTTGAGGCTTGAGACTGACTCATGCCCATTGCTTCCGCTAGTTCAACTATTTGCTTTGTTATTTCCTTTATCTCTTCCTTTCTTAGCGATATTTGACTACCGAACTCATTTCCTGTCTCTTCTGGCAACTTCGCTAGCTCTGCTCGCGCTGTTTTAAGCACACCAAAAAGGCGGGTGATTTCTTCTAACGGGGTTTTTAATCCATTTGCAACGCCCTTAAATTCCAGCATCGCCTTGCTAAGTGCGGCTTGAGCGGCAATAGCTGAAGTCTCTTGAATTTGCTTTCCTAAATTCCCCCACGTTTTTTGCAATTCTTCAAGTGGCGTGGCGGCTATAGAAGCAAATTCTGCCGCAGCTTGTATAGATGAAGAAAAATTATCAAGTGCTTCTTCACTGTCTACCACTTCACCTCTAAGACTAGAAAACGCAAAGGCAAGGGCTGGGATGCCAATGCCAGCCAAAACACCAACGACAGCACCAACAGCGCCAAAGCCACCAGCCAACTGGGGAAGCTGTTGCGACAAAGTACGGCTGAGACTTGTGCCCATCTCAAGTTGGACTGCGATATCTTGAAGCTGGAAAGATGTGTTTTGGATTTGCGCTCGCGTCTGACGTGAGACGCCGCCCAGCTTACTCAGACCGCCAGTAAAGCCTTTTGCACCCTTTCCAGCCTTGGTTGTGGACTTCTCAAATTGGTCAATCTGGGCCTTTGCTTTGGCGATGTCAGACTGCAAATCCGCACTGTCGCCAGAGATTTTTATATTCAGTGCTGCGAGTTCAGTTGCCATTTATCTTCGCCTTGTGCTTGGCTCTGGCTTCTGCCCATTCAGCTTGAGAGAACCCGCCACCTTTTGAGCCACCATTTGCCACTTCTTGCATCTTCTTATTCTCGACAACCTTGCCGTCTAACTCTACCCACCAATCGCTTATAGAAAGCGCCCAGAACTCGCTGGGCTGTATTCCCCAAGACCGGGCTGCTTGATACGCGTTTCGCTCAAAGACAGCCCACGTTACTCCCCCGGCGAAGTATTGCTTGCCGCTCCGTCCTCATTAATCTCTTGCGACTTAGGCGTCACAATCATTGCAATATAGTCCAAAGCGATTGCCTTGGCTTCCATAAAGCCATTCTCAACGACCATATCTTGGACCTTGGACAGCGACATATCACTCCCCGCAGCTTTCATCCCAATATGCAAAATCGTTGGAACGTTACGAATAGAAAATTGCCACTTTGGGTGATACACTTGACCTGTTTCGGATAGCATGGCTTCAAGCTGCGCCTCACGAGCTATTGCCAGAGGGTCTCCAACTTGATCTGCCATGTCAGAGGCCGCGCCAAAAGTCGCAGCCAACTGAAGTTCATGCCCACCAAGTGATGCTGAAAGTTTCCTCATTTATCACCCTAGTTTGCTGATGCAGTATAAGTGACCGCGCCGCTAGAATTGAAGGTAGATGAGAACTCAACCGCGCCATCATGTTCCCCTGTTATCTCAAACGAAGCCAAGTGGAATGTCCCAGTAATATTGCCGGGATTGTTAAGGGATGACGGTAAATCAACCTTGAGCGTTTCGCCCGAAGTAGATGCGTTGTAGAACTCAGCCAACAATACTTCATCCGACGAAATGCCGCCAACAGTGACCTCCACAGCCTTCACGCCGGGCGTTGCCAATAATGTGCGCCAACCTGAGTCATCATCATTTGTTACGTCTACCATTTCATTTGAGTTGGTGACGCCTCTTGTGCGGACACCTACAAGCGTTGTGCTGTCCCAATCGATGGTCAGATCGCGACCGTTAAAACCAGACATTTTAATTCTCCTTCTGGACTGTTAATTTGAAGCGCATAACACCGTGGCGAGTTTCCCCATCAGCTTCGCGCAAGGCTTCCGAGAACTGGTAAAGACAATCTACCACATTATAACCATCTTTGACTACCGTTAAGCGATTAAGAACGTCATACACTTCACTCATAAGCCGCTTAGTTTCCTTAAAGCCAGCCTGACGGCTCCAAATGTCTAGTGTAATATCAACCTCTGCGCCGAGCGTGTCATCTGTGTCCCAAGGGGTTGAGCTATCGTCACCGATAACAATATAAGGGAAATATTCGCGGGGCATACCTTCTGGCATATAAGGAACGTCATCATAAACGACCGCAGAAACCTGACCCCACGACCACCATGTTGCGTCATCATCCCAAAAACCAGAATCAGCCCAAACGCCGTCCTGTATTACAAAATTTCCCTCATTTGCAAACAGAGCGTCATAAACCATCTGTTGCGCGAATGTCTCGAAACTCATGCTCGGGCCTCCAGCTTGGCTTTTAGCTCTTTAGCCACGCCCTTTGCCGCCTTGCGGAAGCTACGAAGAAGCCACGGACGCTTTGCCACCTTGGAAGTGCCAAATTCTAAATAAGCGCCATATAAAATGTTGGTTCCGACATTAGAAACCTTTTTGGCCTTTGTCGCTAGATTTACTTCTATGTTAGAAGCCAAACGTCCTGTGTCGCTCATTGGATACTGCCCCGGCGCTGAAGCCTTATGAGTTTTAGCTCCGCGCTTATATGTTCTACCGGACGCTGGACCTCGCTTTATCCCTCTAACAGCGCTTTGCTGCGTATCCATTGCAATGTCATTCAAAGTATCAACAAGCAATTCATCGCTAATTTTACCGAGGCGCTTTAGATCGACTAGAAGGTCATCTATTCCATCAACTTGTATGTCTACACGGCTCACGATGGCTCACCTTCTGCCAGCATTAACTCCAGCCAATCTTGCATCCCATCAACGTCGGCAATAGATCGAATATTGTATTTTCGCCCTCGATATATTACCCGATCCGCTGCGCTGTAGTATGGAGCGCCATCATCTTTTCCTCTAAACCTTATGACGGCCTTAACTGACAGCGTTGGCTCTATGCCCATCGCCTTGACGCGCTCGTTTCCACTCATGGTCTTCCACATAGACCAAACCTCATCCCCAGCGCTCCAAGCCTCTGTGAAGCCGCCCATGCCGTCTGTGGTCTGCGTCTTGCTTTGAATTGTTATCCGCTGTCGCAGTTGTCGCGCATTATATTTTGAGCGACATTTTACCATGCCAATTCATCCGCGCGTCGGTATGGAGCCAGCAAGCGGCGAACCTCTGCCGTCATACCATCACATCCATCATATAGCTGCTCAACGTACATCCTGATGGCTTGCAATATGGGCTGGGGAATAGAGCCGCTGCCATATCCTGCAACATAAGTTACTTCAACAGCATCTTGCGCCCTTAGTTCGCTAGGCCAAGAAGAACCATCGTTAAGGTATATTCGCCCACTTTGTAGGTCTAACTGATAATTTGACGCTGCAAACGTGCTTGAGGTGTTGCCTCGATTATACGTCACAATATTTGTGACGCTTTGAAGTGGCGGGAATGGAACGTCTAGGGTCTGACCGCCACCCAACAAATAAGGCCGACATCCTGTGTGAGTGCCAGCGCCAAGCGCCAACAAACGATCATCAGCGTCCGAATACTCAAACCCATCCGCTTTGAATACAAATGTCTCTGTAAGCAATGCCACTCGCAAATATTGCTTGATGGCTTCTGTGGCAGCGGAAACATAGGACGAAATCACAGCGTCATCGTCTGTGGTATCGACACGAAGAAATGTTTTCATGTCAGCCGTGCTAATTGCCGGGCTGTCTGTGCTAGATGTCACATATGCCGACTTTCGGTTAAACCTCATTTTTTAGGCGTCCTTTTCTTTCGGCGAACTTTGTGCGCTTTATTTTCTGGCGCTTCGGATATGCTAATATCTTCAACCAAAGCAATAGAACCACATTGGATTAATGATTTGAGTAAGTCATCATCCACTTCATGCTGTGAACCTTTGCTCCAAATTTCGACGGTTATACCGTTGACGGAAACAGGCTTGGTTTCAAGCATTTCGATTTTAGTCATGGGCCACAACCTTCCATAAACTTAGGAACGAGGGCGGCAAAAACCGCCCTCTAACCAAAATTATGCGGCTACTTTACCGATAGTAATAGCATCAAACGATGTCACATCACCGCCAACGCGCTGCGTCGTGTAGTATGTAACAAATCCTTTGTTAGTATATGGGTCACGCAGAACTTGCAAACCAACTCTGTCCAAGATTGTATAGGCTTGGGAGAAGTCAGCGTACACTACTGACAGCGCATTAGCTGCTACGGCTGGCATATCATCCATAAAGATGACAGGCTTTCCGAGAAGCTGCAACGATGCCTGACCGTTCGCCAGAAGGATCGGGGAGAAGAAATAGTTATCGCTCCCTTTCAGCTTGAGTGCTGCGCCGAAAGTGGTCCGCTTCATGCCCCAAGTCGCACCCGCTTGATAGGCTTCCTTCAGTGAGTTTTGGACATCAATTAAGCCATCAGCGTTAAGAGCGTCGGCTGTACCCATATCGACTTGGTTGATACGATCTCGCTCGTAGGTTCCCGATGACGCTTGTGCAGCATACGTCAGGAAGCCTTTTGGCTTATTTGATCCATCACCCAAAACGAAGGCAGTATTTTGCGTCCGAGCAAACTTGTCTGCAACTTTGCCTGATAGCCACGCTTCGACATCCAGATAAGCATCTTCGATCATTTCGGTTGTCATGCGCGGATCTGCTTCGATCTTATGCGCTGTGATAACCTTCTGACCGATCTGTGGCGTTGTAGTTTCGCCGCCTGATGCGCCTTCAGCCGCCCAATCCGCTCCCGCTTCATTGTCATCGATCAAAACATCGATTGACTTTGTGCCAGTGCGCTCAATGTTAGCCACGCCGCGAAGCGGTGACGTTTCAAAGATGCGAGTGATTACTGTGTCAGAGAGTTCTGGACGAACAAGAAACCCACCGTCTGCGTCTGGAGTGGTTGCCATGCCTTTGATTTCGACACCTTCAGATCCAGCTTTGAATCCTTCTGGTAACGTACCGTAAGCCATATATTCGCGCAGAGCGTCGCGATGCTTTGCTTCCATTTCTGCGTCAGAGGATTTTCCGTCTGCGCTTGGACGTTGCATAGCTGCCTCTAGCTTGGCTTGTTTGGCTTGCATCTCGCTCAATTTGGCTGAGATGTCATCTGCCATACGATTGTGCTTTTCTTCTGTGATTACATCCTGCGGAGCGCTAGATTTAATCTCATCGATTTCGCTGCGGAGTTCCACAAGCGTCGGGTTGATCTTTTCGACCAAGCCCTTGATTTCTGCAAAGTCAGTCATAATTGACCTCCATTTTTAGCAGGGTTTCGTTGAGTAGGGCTTTGAGTTCGTCAACCTCACGCTGATCGGCCTCTGGAACAATAGCGTCTGCCTCACACAGAACATCATCGCGCCGCTTCCAAGCCGCCGATGCCATTGCTTTGGCTTCAGAACGACTGAAATTCATTTGACGTAGCACGGCCTCGATGTCGCGAACGTCAGCATTTTTTACGTTTGTC
>CERP01005643.1_pt1 | contig 14779 bp, 8 predicted proteins | sample 530801 | NCBI WGS metagenome assembly CERP01 (sample SAMEA2620991, study PRJEB7988) | marine metagenome | biome: marine biome (ENVO:00000447); feature: surface water layer (ENVO:00002042); material: "saline water (ENVO:00002010), including plankton (ENVO:xxxxxxxx)" | depth 5 m | reverse complement strand
AATTCTTACCCTCGTTATATCAACGGGGGTAATTATTACTTTTATTAATTTTATTATATTATATCATGGCAAAAAAAGAAAAAATCCAACAAACTGGTTGGGAAATAAAAGATAGAAGATATTTTTTAAAAGATAACTCTTCACCACTAACATTAACAATACCTAGTAAGCATACAAAAAAACATGCGTTATTATGGTTTGATCCTGAAGCAGGCACTCAAAGAGAATTGAGATATGCTACAAATCAAGCGTCGGTGTTTGTAGATGAACAAAGAGGTGAAGCAACAATGGGGCATATATCTTTTACTGATGGCGTATTGCAAGTTCCAAAAGAACAACAAGCTTTACAAAAAATGCTATCTATATATCACCCTTTATTAGGTAAAAAATACCTAGAACACAAACCTCAAGCTATCGCTCAAGATCAATTAGCTGATTTAAACATAGAAATAGATGCACTAAATGCTGCTAGAGAAATAGAAATAGATCAAGCTGAAGCAATTATGAGAGTAGAGATTGGCTCTAAGGTTAATAAGATGAGTTCTAAAGAACTTAAAAGAGATTTATTAATATTTGCAAAAAACAATCCTAGATTATTCTTAGATTTAGCTAATGACGAAAACGTAATGTTAAGAAACTTTGCGGTTAGATCAGCTGAACTTGGAATAATTTTATTGTCTCAAGATCAAAGGCAAATATCCTGGGCGTCTAACGGTAGAAAACTAATGAACGTTCCGTTTGATGAAAATCCTTATTCAGCTTTTGCTGCTTATTTAAAAACAGACGAAGGTGTAGAAGTATTTAAATCAATAGAGAAAAAAATGATTTAACAGGTGATTATAATAATGGGTGATCACTTTGTGGTCACCTAATTATTAAAAAAAAATATACAATGGCAATAAACGTAAATCAAGTTTATCAAACAGTTTTACTTATTCTCAATAAAGAACAAAGAGGATATTTAACTCCTGATGAATTTAATAGAATAGGCGCACAAGTGCAGCTTGAAATATTCGAGTCTTATTTTGAAGATTTAAATCAACAATTACGTGTGCCAGACAACGACTCTGAATACTCAGATCGTATAAAAAATACGCAAGAAAAAATTGCGCTCTTCCAAGAATCAGGCACGTGTCCTTACGTGGGCCCTTATTTCGGTGTACCAACAGTATCAGGTACTACCACGTCTCAAACATTTAACACAACAACAGCTCAGCAGTATGTAATAACCACCATTACCGCAGATGAATTAGACGCTGGGCAACCAAGCGTTACGCTAGAAGATGCAAATGGTGTTCAACAACCTTTAGCTGAATTTACTGATTGGACTATATCTGGTCTTACGCTTAGTTTAACTAATGTACCTACAGCTGGTAGAGCTTTAATATTAACAGTTAATGAGTTTGATTTTTATAAACTAGGAACTGTTATACATAAAGACGAAACACCTGTTCAATACGTTCAACCTAATGAATTATTAGAACTAAACTTATCACCTATAACAAAACCTTCTACTTCTTTTCCTGTTTATAGATATAAAGATAGACAAATATTTGTATCACCTACAACTATACAAAGTGAATTGTCTTGTACTTATTTAAGAAAACCACTAAATCCAATGTGGAATTTTACATCAACTGCTCCAGCTTATCAATATGTTTACAACGCTGGTAGCTCTGTAAACTTTGAATTACATCCAACAGAACAAACTGAAATAGTGTTAAGAATATTAATGTACGCGGGCGTCATAGTTAAAGACCCTCAATTAATACAAAGTGCTGCTCAACAAGTTGCTATGGATAATCAAAACGAAAAAATATAAAACATGGCTATACAACCTCCAAATAACGGATTACTAAACGAAACTGGTCAACAATACTACCAAGGCGCTGAGGGTTTTGTAGGCGATGGGGCTAATAGAACTTTTCCTACAACTTTTGATACTGACTTATATTTAGGTAGTTGGAATCCTAGCGCTGAAAACTATGCGTTAAATAATTTTAAAGTGTATACTAGTACAAGTGGTTTTCCTGGATCCTGGTCTGAATATATTACAGAGTTTTCTATTTCAGGTAATTCAATTGTTTTCCCAGCTAACGCGATACCCGCTAATGGTTTGTATATAGTAGTTCAATTAAAAATACTAGATGGTGGTAAATACGGTTCTACACCTGCTGAAAAAGCATATGGTCAAACTGTAGAAGACAACTATGGTAGTTATAAATACGTAAAACTAGTTGATATAGTAAATAACTTTTTAGTAGGATATGTTGGTACTGGTAAATTACTACCAGACGCTAAAAGAACAGATGTTATTTTTCACGCAAAAAGAGGTATGCAAGAATTTAGTTATGATACTTTAAAAAGTATTAAATCTTCTGAACTAACAATACCAGAGGGTCTAACTCTTGTTCTTCCTCAAGACTACGTTAACTATGTAGGTATGTCTTGGATTGATGGGCAAGGAGTAAAAAGACCTATATATCCAGCTAATAATCTAACAATAAGTCCTTTCAATACTCAGTTGCAAGATAGTCAAGGAATACCTACACAAGATAATTTTGGCAATGATTTAGAGGGAACTTCTATAGTTCAAGAAAGATGGCATAGTGCTAATGACAAGTTAATAAACGGAAGTTGGACAATGCAAGATTTTACTAACGATTTATGGGCTTACAACTGGGATTACCCAGGTTCTTTTTTTGGTGCTACAAGAGGTCAAATGTACGGAATGGATCCTCAGTACTCACAGTATAACGGTTGGTTTAATATGAACGAAAGAGAAGGTAAAGTATCTTTTTCAGCAAACTTAAAAGACAAATTAATTGTTTTAGAATACATATCAGATGGTTTAGCCACTGATCTAGACACTAAACTACCTAAACTTGCTGAAGAAGCAATGTATGCTTATATACTTTACTCTATAATATCTACTAGAGCAAATCAACAAGAGTATGTAGTTCAAAGATTAAGAAGAGATAAAAGTTCAAAATTGCGTAATGCAAAAATAAGATTATCTAATATAAAGCTTGAAGAAATAGTACAAGTAATGAGAGGTAAATCTAAATGGATAAAATCATAATACATGGCAGAAGCTAAAAATACTTTTCTAAAATCCAAGATGAATAAAGATCTTGATGATAGAATATTACCTAATGGTGAATATAGAGATGCTCTGAATATATCTGTAGGTAGATCAGAAGACAATGATGTTGGCTCACTAGAGAATATACTAGGTAATTCTTTAATAGCAGCTACAGCTTCTAATAATACTAATTTAAAATGTATAGGTAAGTTTGAAGATGAAGTTGGCAATAGAATATTCCAAATACTAACAGACTACACTGATGCAGATGCTACTTGTCAAACCATAAACTATCCTTCAGCATCTACCACTGTAGAAATGAAAATAACTGTCTTTGATCTTAATAATAATACTTACAGCACTTTAGTTGAAGGTAAGTTTTTAAATTTTGCTAAAAATAGATGCTGGCAAGTTACAGGAATAAACTTAGTAGAGGATTTATTATTTTGGACAGACAATAGAAATCAACCTAGAAAAATAAACGTAACAACAGCTATAGGTAATCCTAATTACTATACTGAGGAAAGTCAAATATCTGTTGCTAAATACATGCCACAAAAAGCTCCTGAGCTTTACAAAGAAGTAGACACTACAGTTGTAACAGTTACAGATACTAAGAATTTTATATTAGAAACAATTACTGGTATATCTGTTGATATGTTTGTAGTTTCTAACGCTGCTCAAAATGTAGGAGCAGAAAGCATACTTGGTAGTGAATACATAAGAGTAACAGCTATAGACACAGCTACTAATACTGTAACTATTAATGCCGATCCTGCTACACCTGTTGTTGTCGGGCAAAGACTTAGGTTTATTGAAACCACAATGACAAACGAAAGCGGTGACACTAGTTGGCCTGGTGATCCTAGATATTTAGAAGATAAGTATGTTAGGTTTGCATATAGATTTCAATTTGACGACGGTGAGTATTCTTTAATGTCTCCTTTTACTCAGATAGCTTTTATACCTCAACAATCTGGATTTTTTCTAAATGGAAATGAAACGCAGGCTTATGAAAGTACTATTGTTAAGTGGTTTGAAAATAATGTAGACAACGTTAAGTTAAGAATATCTTTACCCGGGGTTGGTACAAATGTAAACTTAGGAGGTAGTGTTTCTAAAAACGTTCTTACAGAATATAAGATACAAAATATAGACATACTATATAAGGAATCAAATGGTTTAGTAGTTAAAGTTTTAAAAACTATATCAGGTACTACTATGGCATCTGAAATGGACGAAAATATATATGTTTATGAATATCAATCTGAAAAACCATATAAAACACTAACTGAAGGACAAACAACTAGAGTTTATGATAAAGTTCCAGTTAGAACATTAGCGCAATCTGTTGCTGGTAATAGAGTTATATATGGTAATTTTAAAGACAAGCATACGCCTTACGATACTCTAGACTATAATTGTACAGTGCAAGAAAAAAATGACTTATATACTTCTTGGGCGGAATATCCTAATCATACAATAAAACAAAACAGAACTTATCAAATAGGTTTTGTTTTAGCAGATAAATTTGGAAGACAATCTTCTGTTATTTTATCTACATACGACACGCTTTCTGCGGCTCAAGGTAGTACTATATTTGGTGGATCAACTGTTTTTCACCCATACTACGACGCTAATGATTCATTAGATGTAAAGTCCTGGTTTGGTGACGCGGCTTTAATCTTGTTAAACCAAACAATAGGTGATTTTACAATAGGATCTTCAGATCGCAATTTAGCCACAGGTACTCCAGGTATATACGGAGAACCTAAAGCTTCTTGGGTTGTAGATAATAATACTAATGATTCTTTAACTTATAACGCAGGTACCAATAGATGGACATTAAGTTTTTCAACACCTACTATTGGATCAGATCTTCCAACAATAGCTACAACAGACATGTATTTAAGAGGTGAATATGTAGACTATACTCAAATACTAAGTATTAGTAGCGCGGCTGGAGTGACTAGTATTACAACACTTGACAAGCCAAATAGTTATTATTTATATTTAATAGAAAACACAGATACTGATACTAAGTTTGCATATTCTATAAATGCTTTAGGTTGGTATTCTTACAAAATAGTAGTTAAACAAAGAGAGCAAGACTATTATAATGCATATCTACCTGGATTTTTAGATGGATACCCTGAGCAAATGACTCAAGGAAGTGAGATTCAATATGTAGTAGACACAGATTCAGTAGGTGATACTTATTCTTATGCAGCAAACGCCAATGGTATAAATGAAATTTTATTTCCAGGTGGTGAGCTAGATGATACTGCTCATGCTGTTTTAATAAATGATAATATAAATAAAATACCTAGAGATTTATCTGAAGTAGGGCCTGATCAAAAACAATATAGAAGTAGTGTAGAGTTATTTGGTAGAGTAAACAACTACGAAGGTAAATTTAATATAACAAACTTTACACATTCAGGTTGTACTAGTCCACCTTGTGCTGGGGCTGATCAAGTAAATGAAATTAAATTTACAGGTGTAAATGATCCTACAAACACAGCTGTATTTTGTCCAACAGGCACTTGTACAGGTCAAGAAAAAGCTTTAGAACCAGGTATGGCTTTGTTAATGGGTAAATGTGAGTATCAAGGTGGTTCTTTACCAAATTGCATTCCAGGTGATCCACAGTTTCAATATCCAGAAAGATTTTCTAATGCAACGCTTATTACTAAAGTAGAATTCGATGCGGCTGCAAATGCTGGTCTTGGTGAAACAACAGTTACATTTAGTCCAGGTGGCGCTATAAATGCAGGTGCTAATAATATTATTATAGAATATGGCGACAACGAACAGTATTACCCTACGCAAAAACCTGATATTGCATCTACTGTTGGTACTGCAGATGATTTAGGTTTTTATCAATACTCAGTGGACAACTTTAATGGTAGCGCGGCTAGAAACTTATATCAATTAGAAACAAATCCTATTGTAGCTAGATTTTCTACTAACCAAAAGTTAGGTGTTATAGCTGCCGATATGGTTCCTTGGTTGAGTATATATGAAACAGCACCAGTAGACTCGTTGTTAGATATTTTTTGGGAAAGCACGACTGGTTGGAATTATATTTCAGACATCAATCAAGATGTAGAAGCTGGATCAGATGCGCCAGGTGGTTTTTCACCTATAGGTTTTGAATTTATAGAAAATCAAAACTTTGATGGAGCTGATAATTTAATATTAACCGGTACTACCGGTGCATCAAATTCACCTTGGATAACAGATATATTTTACCCTCGTAATAACACAGGTGTAAATCTTACAAATACAACAGCAGTTATGACTGTTACAAATCTTGCCGGTACTGATGTTTCTGGTGATTTTCAATTAGAACAAGTACCTCAACAATCTCAGCAAGAGCCGGGTGGTTATAGAGTTAAGTTTATAAATAACAATCACGCGTTTTTAAATTCAGCAGCTACTGTAGAGAATTTTACTTTTTCATTAGCTATAACTTATAATAATGAAGTAACAACAAGAACTTTTCCAGGTAGATTACAAAACTTTACACCGTCATTTACACTTCCATGTTCTGATTATATAACAGTAACTAGTCAAACAGAAACAGGTACTGTTATAGATTTTAATGCAGTTAACGGAACAACATTAAGTAGCTCGGCAGGGACAGATTTATTTTTTGATATAACTGCTGGTAATAGTAGTAATTATTTTGTATTAAATGGTTTAACAGGTATACTTACTTTAAATCAAAGCTTAGGGCAAAACGTTCCTTTAGGAGTTTACCCTTTAACAGTTAGAGTGAGAGACGCATATTTAAGTAGTTCAAACCCACCAGATCTGCAAAATGCAGTACCTGAATATGCTACGATGCAAGCAACATGCACGTTTACAATAACAGTAGGACCTGAAATGGTTCCACCTTACTATCAAGGTTTTTTTGAAAGTGAACCAATTTGGACTCAAGAAGGAAACACAAATACAAACCCTTGCCAAAGTTCGAATCCTTGCTTAAGAATGGGTATTCAGCCAAGTGCTGTTGATTCTACTACAGGAGCTGGTAATGGTACTGGTTTACCACAGGGTGCCATAGCTAATGGCAATAACTTTTTTGGTATTGGTGGTTTTTATTTTGGTCCAAGACAAAACGGTGGCGCGGGTACAACGCCAATATATACCGATCAAGCACCTAATTTAGGCACTGGTGGTAATGGAGGTGTTTATAATATGGTTAGCCATGTTGTAGGTGATATAGGTTCTTCATTAAATTTAACACCTGTAGCATTAACATCTGGAGCAATGATAGTGACTGTTAATTTAGAGAACATAATGGATTGTCCTAATTCTGATGCTACTCCTGATAATAACGCAGAGATTCAATGGGTTAGAATATTTCATAGAGCAGCTAGTACAACTACGCCAAATCCACTTTCTTGGGTTGAAATAAACGATGCTAATCAGTCTTTTGATTCTAGTTCTGGAACTATTGCATCTTCACCAGCTTATGATTTACAAGCAACAGTTAGAAGAAGTAGTCCTCAAACTTCTGCTAATTGGTGTTCAACAACAGGCGTTTTTTATATAGATGCTAATCAGTTACCTGGTGAGTATTTTATAGCTGTAAAAACAACATACAACGCGTTCACGGGTGTGCAAAATCAAGGTTGCTGCGCGTGTGATGGAAGTCAATATGGTATTCAAGGATTTTATCAAGGCTATAGTTATATAACGACTGAAGATGCTAATTTTGATTTTTCAGCAGGGGCGCAAGACCAAGGTGTTTTATATAGTTATCCATACACAGTTCAAATTAATGGTGGAACAACTAGTACTTTTCCAAACACAAGTATCTTGCCAATAACAAACTCAGAGACAGTATATGCTCACGCAAAATACGGTAGTACTGTTAGACAGTTTTTTAGTGATTCAGCTTTACTAACTCCATGGGAACCAAATCAAGGCGTACAAGGGGATTTATATCACACTTTTGAAGGAGGTTTAATTCAAAATTATAAATGTGTGCAAGGTGGTAGTTGTCAAACTGGACAAAGATATTGGACTGTGTATACTAATCCAGGCGATATTTGTAGTCAAGTTAGTACTTGGTCTCCTCCAACTGAACCTTTTAATCAATTAGCTGCTAGTAAAGTTGTTTATAAAGGAAAGTTTAGCGCTAGTGGAGAAGTTGTAAATGGCTACACAATAGGTGATCCTAGTTACGCTAGTGATTCAGCAAATGTTATTTTAGCACAATCTTTTAATGGCACTGGTTCTGTTGTTGGTCCTACAGATGTGAAAGCTGGAGGTATACCAGTAACACGATTTGCTGGAATGTCTGGTTTAGCAGGAAACATTTGTCAGTAATAAAATAAAAAAATAAGTGATAATATAATATGGCGGCAACTATTGAAATAAATTATTTTAACTCTTTTTGGATAAAGAAGATGGATTCTATAGCAGAGGTTAGACCTAATACAGGTATAATAAGCGTAAACGCTAATAGTGCTACTCAAACAATTACTACTTACGTCCCTGACTTAGGTTATGGACAAAGAGTTTATGCTAAAGATGCAAATGGAGTTGATGTAGTAGGATTTCCAAGTAGAGTTTATTTGATATCTTCTTCAATGAGCGCATCACCCTACACGGTTACTTTGTCTGAAGCTGTTAATTTAACAGCTACTGACGTTTTAGTTTTTGGCCCTATTGAATTGTTTACTGAAATCCCTAGAGTTTATTCAAGTGATCCATCAGACTGGTATGCTGAAGAAGCTAGAATAAGAGGAGGTTACAATAACACAAATGTAGACTTAGGCGTAAAAGCTTATTTGGTAGAAGACGACGCTTCTCAAAACAATAGATTTAATTCTATGATATACTCTGGAGTTTTTAACTCTAGAACAGGTGTCAATAACACTAATCAATTTTCTGTAGCAGAAAACATCAGTAGAAGCGTAGACCCATCTTATGGTTCTATACAAAAACTTTACGCTGAAGATACTAACTTAATTATATTTCAAGAATTAAAAGTAAGTAAAGCACTTATAGACAAAGACGCTATATACACTCAAGAAGGTCAACCACTACAAGCGGCTTCAAACGTAGTAATAGGTGGCATAGTACCTTATGCTGGTGAATATGGAATAAGTACAAACCCAGAAAGTTTTGGGGTGTTTGGATATAGAAAATATTTTGCAGATAGAACTAAAAATCTAATATTAAGATTATCACAAGACGGTATTACTGAAATATCTATGTATGGTATGATTGATTTCTTTAGAGATAATTTAGCTGGCGCTGGTAGTCTACCAATAGTCGGTGGTTATGATATGCATAATAAACAATACATTGTTTCTATAGGTGGAGCTGAGGGTAATGCTAAAAATGGTTTTGATCCTGAAACTGTTTCGTTTGATGAGGCAGTGAAAGGTTGGACAAGTAGATTTGATTATTTTCCAGATGCAATTGGTAGTTTAAGAAATAATTTATACACTTATTTTGAAGGTGAAATATGGCAGCATTATTCTACAAGTGTAAATAGAGCTCAGTTTTATAATACAACATATGCGTCCAGTGTTAACTTAGTATTCAATCCATCACCTTCGGTTGTTAAAAACTTTAATACTATTAACTATGAAGGCAGTGGTGGCTGGATCATGGAGTCGCTATCTACTGATCAAGATATAGCTTTACAAATATCAGAGTATCAATTACCAACAACATTAGCTGACTTGCAAACGTCTTTATTTACTAACAACTTTAAAAGAAAAGAAAATAAATACTTTGCTAATTTATTAAACCTAACAGCGGTACAGCAAGGTGAAGTTTTGTTTGGACAATCTGTAACAGGTGTTAAAGGTTTTACTTCTGAAGTAAAGTTTACTGTTCCAGTGGCAAATCAATCAGCACAAAGAGAATTATTCGCGGTTTCTAGCGAATTTAATAGATCATCTTATTAATCAAATACAATTAAATGAAATTAACAGCAAGAAGAATAACTGAAGAAGACTATAGTACTATTGTAGAATGGTGGAAGTCTTGGCCAGAATGGGAACCTTTAGCACAAGAAATGTTACCTGAAAACGGCACAGGTGGAATTATAATAGAAAAAGAAGGTGAACCTATAGTAGCAGGTTTTTTATACGGAACAAATTCAAAAATAGCTTGGATGGAGTGGATTATATCAAATCCAAAGTATAGAATTAAAAAAGACAGAGAGCAAGCTATATTATTATTAATAGATTCATTAGAGCAATGGGCTTATGATGGAGGTTTTAAATTAATACTTAGTATAGGTAGAAGCAAAAGTCTAATAGATAAACACAAGAAATTAGGGTACACGGTGGATGAAAATCCATCACACGAAATAATTAAAAAAATAAGATAATATGGCAGCAGTAGCAGCAATCGGAGCTGGAGTTTCCCTTATTGGAGGAGCAGTGTCAGCTAACCAGGCAAAAAAAGCAGGTAAAGGAGCTCGTAATGATGCTAATAGAGCTAGAGCAGAGATAGCAGCAATTAAAGCCGCTAGAGTTGATATAGTTAATCCTTACGCAAATCAAGTTAATCTATCTGGATTAGCTGAAAACTTGTCAGGTATGATGAACAATCCATTTGCTAGTTTAGGCGTAGCAACACAAGCTGCAGAAATTAAAATGGAACAAGCTGATATAGCTTTAGCAAATACATTGGACACAATAAAATCTACAGGCGCTGGTGCTGGTGGTGCAACTGCTTTGGCTCAAGCTGCTTTAGCTAGCAAGAAAGGTGTTGCTGCGGATATAGAAGCTCAAGAAGCTAAGAACGAACAACTAAGAGCTCAAGGTGAAGCATCGCTTCAAGCCATGAAGGTTTCTGAAGAACAAAGACTTCAAGGTATAGCAATATCAGAAGGTCAAAGACTTCAAGCTGGCGAGGCTGCTGGTAAAACTTTCCAAATGCAAATGGAAGAAGCTAGATCTAATGCGGACTTAGGATATGAAGCTGGTAATTTAGCTAACGCTATGCAGGCTCAATCTAATGCTGCTGCCGCAGAAGCCGGAGCATGGGGTTCTGCAATATCAGGAGTAGCATCTATGGCTACATCTGCTATGCAAATACCTAAAACAACCACAAGTGATAGGCGTTTAAAGAAAAATATAAAACTTATAGGCAAATCTAATAGTGGTTTAAATATATATGCTTTTGAATATATAGATAAAATATTTGGTAAAGGTGTTTTTCAAGGAGTTATGTCTGATGAAATACCAATAAGCGCTGTTACTAAAGGTGAAGATGGATATGATCGTGTAGATTATTCTAGGCTTGATGTTGAATTTAAAAATATATAACCATGAGCGCATACGACAATCCTAAATTAATAAACGATAAATCAGCTTTAGCTTGGGCAGCAGCAGCACAACAAGTTACTCAATCTGTAGTTACAGGTTATCAAAATTACGTAGATTTTAAAATTAAAAACGCTGAAACAGCTAAGAAAAAACAAGAGGTATTTGATTTAGCCTGGAATGAAGCTTCGTTAAAATCTTACGAAAATGCTGACAAAGCCTATGAAGATGTTGAAGACGCTGGTTTAGAAGACTCTATAATAGATAAAGCTAAAGAAATACAGGTTAGACTAATGGAGGGTGTTGGTAAACCTGGTGATGCTGATTATAAAATGGGATCTATAGAAGCTCAAACTATTTTAAAAACTAGAGGAGGCTTAACAAAAGAACAAAGAAAAGAATATAGTGATATAGTTTCTGCAGCAAATACAAATTTAAGAGATCTACAAGACGATGCTGGTATAATATTATCAGATGTACAAGACGTAGAATTATACAAAGATGGACCAGGTCCAGGTCGTGAATCAAACTGGGAAGGTGGTAATTTTCAAGAACAACTAGGTACTCAACTAGCAGCTTTTGGTTTATCAAACATTTCAGCTGAAGGAGTGAATATAGATAGTAAAGATTACAGAAGATTAAGTAATGGTGATAGAGTAGTGGAAGTTGTAACTACAGTTGCAAAAGGTTCTAAAATATTAAAAGGTGGTTTAGGTGAAGGCGGATGGTTAACACAAGCTAAAAACAAAGATTCCAACAATACGTATAAATTAAACGAAGACGGTAGTGTTACTTTTACATGGAAGAAAAACATGAAAAACTGGGACGGTCAGTTATTGAAAGCAACTGAAGCAGCCACTGATGGAAATCAAACTTTAGTAGACGCTAACATACTAAATAAATCAAAAGGTGAAATAACAGCTAGTTTTAAAACAGCTTGGACTCCTGTTGGAGATACCATACGTACAGATGCTGGTAAAGTTAGAACTTTAGTTGCGTCTGAATTTATAGACATGAAAGGCATAGACAAGGCTTTGGAAAAACAATTAGAGGGAAGATTAGCTAATTTATACGCTTTACCACCAAGAGATAAAAAAGCTTACATGGAACAACGCTTAGAAATGGGTGATATTAATATTAACGAGTTTGTACAATTAACAGAAGAACAGCAAAAATCGTGGTTAAGATTAGCTGAAATAAATAAAATACGAGAAGACGCCGGATTAACTAGCACAATGAATATTGACCAGTTAATGGCAAGTACAAATCCAGATACTAACAAAAAGTATACTCGTGAAGAAGCTGAAGACGAGGTAGGTGAAACACCCGGCTTTGGTTTTGTTAGAAGAGAATTAACAGACGATGATATAAAGCAACTAAAAGAAAGAGGTCTTACTAATTACAGGGCTGGTGAATATGGTTACTTCAAAGAATCAGATCCATCTACGTCTTATGCACCTCAAGGTGGTAGAGGATTAACAGCAGCGCAGCAAACAGCTTTATCTAATAAAAATGCTCAAGTAAATAGATTTGAAAACACAAACTTTAGAGGCGATATATTTAGCGCAGCTATGTCTGGTAGATTATCTAAACCACAAGCTGGTGATAGAAAAATAATGTCATCTGGAGATAATTGGAAACCAATGATATGGGTGAAGTCTAGTGCAGAAGGCGTAACAGGTGCGGGTGCTTGGGTACCATCAAAACACAATGGAAAATCTTCATTTACTAACGACGAAAGAGTACAGTTAACAGATTACGTCGACTTATAATAAAAATAAATAAATATGTATGTAAACCCAGAAACGGGACAACGATACACATATGACGAGCTAGTGGGTCTAGCTGGTGGTGTAGAACTTGTTGATCAATATATAAGCCAAAATGGTCTAGCGGAACTAGGCGATGTTGAAGAAATAGAAACTGAAAACATAGATTTTCAACAAGTCACTGTACCAGATGCGGGTGCAAGTGTAGTGACGGATATAGATCCAGCGCCCGAGAATACGGAGTTAGATTTGGAAAATATTTCTTTGGCTTCAGCCACAGATGTATTTGATGAAGATCCTCTTAAAGAATTAAAACAAGCTAAGGCTAATCTAGCTCATTTTAACAATGAAGTGTTTGATCCTAACAATAATAGAGCAGGTTTAGTACAAAGAAAAAAATTAGAAAAACTAGTTAAAGATGCTCAAACTAAGATAGAGCAAGGAGATATAAACCTAGAAATACCTGAGACTATAATAAGAAAAGGTAACAAAGAAGTTATACTTGCTTTACAAGATGAATTTTCGGGTATTGTTTTTGATGATAACTCTTATTTTTTAGATAACAAAATTACAGCTAATCTAGGTGGTGATAAAGTTACATTAGATTTAAATCCACTTACTGAGAAGGGTGAAAAAGAATTCTTTGAGAATTATAAGAAAATACAAGAATACGAAAAAGCAATTAAAGCTAAAAACGCTTTTGAACAAGGAGCATTTTCTAATATAATGGACGCTTTTGATAGCGGCGCTTTAAATGTTGAAGATGTTAATAATAATCTAAAAGATACTGCTTATACATTTGAGCCCGTAGAACAAGAAGGTTTAGTAATAGGTTATGAGTTAAAACAAAACGGACAAGTAGTAGCTAGCGATATATTTAATCAAGAAATAGATAGTCCAGTAAGAACAGGTAGTACCGATAGTATAGAAAACTATATAGCTAAAAACTTTACTAAAGAAGATTTATCTAAGTCTATGGCTAACATGTATCCTTTGCTATCTACTCATTTAAAAACTTTAGATCTTGAAGAAACAAAACGTATTGATGCTGTAAACAATAAGCCAGATGAAGAGCTTTTTGATTATGACGTTTTATCTGGACAGTTTTCTAAGCTTGCAGACATATTAAAAAACAAAGAGTATTTTACAGAGGCAGAACAAAAAGCTATAGATTATATGCTTAAGTTTTCTGCTAATCCAGAAGGAAGAGGTGAATACGTAGACTCTGGAAGTATATTTACAGAAGATGAACTAGTAATGCTTACGCCTGAAGAGCAATTAGATTATGTACGTAATTTAGGTTTTTTAGATACTATGCAGTTCGCTTATGAAGGAGTTGAAATTGATAACGCTGCTTTAAAAGAAAAGCTTTTAAATAATAACTTATGGTCTAACGCTATAGACTATTCTGTTAAAACGCAAAGAGAAGGGGCAATTGCCTTAGCAAAACAAACAGCTGCTGAATCTGTTATGTATAACTACGACAGAAGAGAAAGAGAACTAGTTAGAATAGGTTTGCTTGTACAAAACGCTGGATATGACGTTATAAAAGATGAAATTAAAAGCGAAGCAAAAATAATTCAAAACTATAATGATACAACAAGTTCTATTATAGAAGG